>Ga0209643_1000102_pt1:0-205000 | contig 206171 bp, 208 predicted proteins | sample AutmiccBRH37_all_FD_187383 | JGI IMG/M metagenome (GOLD analysis project Ga0209643, IMG submission 187383) | Deep subsurface microbial communities from Mt. Terri, Switzerland - Autotrophic microbial communities BRH/37_all (SPAdes) (version 2) | ecosystem: Environmental > Aquatic >... | reverse complement strand
TCGTAACAAGGTAGCCGTAGGGGAACCTGCGGCTGGATCACCTCCTTTCTAAGGATGCTTTGGATTGTCTGGTTCGCCAGGCTCTGGAGCTCTAAAGAACATATCGCCTCCTTGAGAGGCAAAACCATAGCGGCTTTCACGCCGTCTTCGTTTCTCTTCCTTCGTTCGTACTTCGGGCCGCTTCGCGGCAGTCCGGAAAGTAAGCGAGCCCCGCGGGCGCTTGTTATCGCCTGTCTTCGACTTTGACTGTGTGGCTCTGATGAGTTGCTGGTCACGGGCCGGTAGCTCAGGTGGTTAGAGCGCACGCCTGATAAGCGTGAGGTCGGAAGTTCAACTCTTCCTCGGCCCACCATCGAAACCTGTTCCGGCAGGGTAGGGAGCGCGCTTGCGGATGCCCGGTTTGGGGCCTTAGCTCAGCTGGGAGAGCGCCTGATTTGCATTCAGGAGGTCAGCGGTTCGATCCCGCTAGGCTCCACCATCCGCTATTCGACACGAACGAAAGAAGTTTACCGTTTCCGGGCCCCTTGGGGCCTCGGGATATTTGTCATTGTAAGGGAAAGATTGATCCGGCTGGCCGCCACCCCTCGTGGGCGTGCGTCACCAGCCTCAGCCGAATAACCGGCCTCGCAGCAATGCGTGGTATTGGTAAAGGGTCAGTCTGCAAGAAACCAACATGTCTGATCGAGATCCATGTTTGTGGCGGCGCGTATGCGTTTTCCACTGCACATGGGTTTCAAAAACGATCAAGCGTCAAAAGGGCATCCGGGGGATGTCTTGGCGGTAAGAGGCGATGAAAGACGTGGCACTCTGCGATAAGCACCGGGGAGGCGAGAGCACCCTTTGATCCGGTGATTTCTGAATGGGGAAACCCATCTCCGAGATGTTGGATAATTCGAGCGCTTCGGCGCTCGACCTGTCTAACATTTCAATAGTGAGATATTTTAACCTGAATACATAGGGTTAAAAAGCAAACCCAGGGAATTGAAACATCTAAGTACCTGGAGGAAAGGACATCAATTGAGACTCCGTTAGTAGTGGCGAGCGAACGCGGACCAGGCCTGGTCTGAAACAAGGCGAAGCATCTGGGAAGGTGCGCCATAGTGGGTGATAGCCCCGTAGCCGTAAAATGAAGACCTTTTAGAGTAGGGCGGGACACGTGAAATCCTGTCTGAACATGGGGGGACCACCCTCCAAGCCTAAGTACTCCTTACCGACCGATAGTGAACAAGTACCGTGAGGGAATGATGAAAAGCACCCCGATGAGGGGAGTGAAACAGATCCTGAAACCGGATGCCTACAAGCTGATGGAGCCCTTAGGGGTGACATCGTACCTTTTGTATAATGGGTCAGCGACTTAGTGTTGCGTGCAAGCTTAAGCCGTTAGGTGTAGGCACAGCGAAAGCGAGTCTTAATAGGGCGACTGAGTACGTAGCATTAGACCCGAAGGCAAGTGATCTAGGTATGGGCAGGCTGAAGGTGCAGTAACATGCACTGGAGGGCCGAACCGTTGAGCGTTGAAAAGCTCTCGGATGACCTGTGCCTAGGGGTGAAAGGCCAATCAAACTTGCTGATAGCTGGTTCTCCGCGAAATCTATTTAGGTAGAGCGTCACGATGAGACTCTGGGGGGTAGAGCACTGAATGGGCTAGGGGATCTCACCGATTTACCAAACCTTCTCAAACTCCGAATACCCAGAAGTTATGCGTGGCAGACACACGGCGGGTGCTAACGTCCGTCGTGAAAAGGGAAACAACCCAGACCGCCGATTAAGGCCCCCAAGTTATAGCTAAGTGCGAAACGATGTGGAGGTGCTGAGACAATCAGGAGGTTGGCTTAGAAGCAGCCATCCTTTAAAGAAAGCGTAACAGCTCACTGATCAAGCGCCTCTGCGCGGAAAATGTATCGGGACTAAAGTTATACGCCGAAATCGCGGGCTCAGTAATGAGCGGTAGCGGAGCGTTCCGTAAGCCTGTGAAGGTGAACCGTGAGGTTTGCTGGAGGTATCGGAAGTGAGAATGCTGACATGAGTAGCGACAAAGAGGGTGAGAGACCCTCTCGCCGAAAGACCAAGGGTTCCTGCGTAAAGTTAATCTGCGCAGGGTTAGCCGGCCCCTAAGGCAAGGCCGAAAGGCGTAGTCGATGGGAACCACGTTAATATTCGTGGGCCAAGGGATGAGTGACGGATTTCGAAAGTTGTATCCTCTTATTGGATTGAGGATGCGGCCTGGAAGTCCCAGGAAATAGCCTCCCTATTAGACCGTACCCGAAACCGACACAGGTGGTCAGGTAGAGCATACCAAGGCGCTTGAGAGAACTATGTTGAAGGAACTCGGCAAATTACCTCCGTAACTTCGGGAGAAGGAGGCCTCACATTGGGCAACCAGTGCTGAGGGGCACAAAACTGGGGGTTGCGACTGTTTATCAAAAACACAGGGCTCTGCGAAGCCGTAAGGCGACGTATAGGGTCTGACGCCTGCCCGGTGCCGGAAGGTTAAAAGGAGAAGTGCAAGCTTTGAATTGAAGCCCCGGTGAACGGCGGCCGTAACTATAACGGTCCTAAGGTAGCGAAATTCCTTGTCGGGTAAGTTCCGACCTGCACGAATGGCGTAACGACTTCCCCACTGTCTCCAACATAGACTCAGCGAAATTGAATTCCCCGTGAAGATGCGGGGTACCCGCGGTCAGACGGAAAGACCCCGTGAACCTTTACTACAGCTTCACAGTGGCATTAAAGAATATATGTGTAGGATAGGTGGGAGGCTTTGAAGCATGGTCGCTAGATTGTGTGGAGCCAACCTTGAAATACCACCCTTGTCTTCTTTGATGTCTAACCGCGGCCCCTTATCGGGGTCCGGGACCCTGTGTGGCGGGTAGTTTGACTGGGGCGGTCGCCTCCCAAAGTGTAACGGAGGCGCGCAATGGTAGGCTCAGAGCGGTCGGACATCGCTCGTTGAGTGCAATGGCATAAGCCTGCCTGACTGTGAGATCGACGGATCGAGCAGAGTCGAAAGACGGTCATAGTGATCCGGTGGTCCCGAGTGGAAGGGCCATCGCTCAACGGATAAAAGGTACTCCGGGGATAACAGGCTGATGATGCCCAAGAGTCCATATCGACGGCATCGTTTGGCACCTCGATGTCGGCTCATCACATCCTGGGGCTGGAGCAGGTCCCAAGGGTTTGGCTGTTCGCCAATTAAAGTGGTACGTGAGCTGGGTTCAGAACGTCGCGAGACAGTTTGGTCCCTATCTGCCGTGGGTGTTGGAGACTTGAGAGGATTTGTCCCTAGTACGAGAGGACCGGGATGAACACACCTCTGGTGGACCTGTTGTGGCGCCAGCCGCATTGCAGGGTAGCTATGTGTGGACTAGATAACCGCTGAAAGCATCTAAGCGGGAAACTAACCTCAAAACTAGGTCTCCCTGAGAGCCGTGCAAGACCAGCACGTCGATAGGCTGGGTGTGGAAGCGCAGCAATGCGTGGAGCTAACCAGTACTAATTGCTCGATAGGCTTGATCGTGAAACTCGTGTGTAGTTGAAAGCGCATCGCTTTCGCTCATACATGGGCCTCGAAAAGACATTTTGGTTTCATATTGCATTATACCTTGCTGATTTCCGCCGACCCGGTGGTTATGGCAGGGGGTCCCCACCCGATCCCATCTCGAACTCGGTCGTTAAGCCCCCTTGCGCTGATGGTACTACGTCTTAAGGCGTGGGAGAGTAAGTCGCTGCCGGGTCCGCAGAAATCAGTAAAATAATGCCTCTTGCAGACAACATCTTTCCTTTACTTCGAAGGGCCATCTCGCGATGGCCTACCGTGACGGCCTCCGGTCCGGCGCGGGTGTTGTCCGGCTCAGCCTGGAATGGCGGGCCGGATTTGCATTTCAGGGCCAGGTCTCTTAAATGCTGTTACAGTTGACGCGGGATGGAGCAGTCCGGTAGCTCGTCAGGCTCATAACCTGAAGGTCACAGGTTCAAATCCTGTTCCCGCACCCAAACACAGAAAACCCGTCTCACACGTGAGACGGGTTTTTTTGTGCCTGCAATTCAGGGCAAAAAGAAGCGCGCCGGCAGGGCCAGCGCGCTTCTCTTCCGGGCCAGATGGCCGGACCTAGTCAGGCTTGCTTTCGTCAGCCGTTTCTTCAATCTCTTCACCCACTGCTTCGATGTCCTGGCCAGCGCCTTCGACCGTGTTGCAGGCTGTGAGGAACAGGACCATGGCAGCAGCACCAATGGTTCCAGCGGCTTTAATTACGTTTTTCATTCTTAGTCTCCTTGAAGTTAACCTTCAGACCAACGCACGCCGAATGACACGGTTCCCGCGTTCAGAGCCTGGCAAAGCAATTTATTTTCCGGGTGAATGCGGTAGTTCAAGAACCGTCCCAGGCCTGTGATTCTCGGGCAGGGGCAGGGTTTCTGACGCTGTGGATCGGGCAGGTCATCAGCGTGTCCGGTGCGGACCTTGATGGCTGAAACGAGACAAGGGCGCCGGATATTCCAGCGCCCTTGTTCTGTTGTGTTAGGCCTTGATGTCAGACCACGTTCTTTCCGCGAACGGCCCGGGCGACGAATGTCAGCACCAGGAGTGCGAGGAATACGAAGAACAGGATTTGTGCGATCCCTGCCGAGGCGCCGGCGATTCCGCCAAAACCAAGGGCGGCGGCGATAACGGCAAAGATGAAAAATGCGAGTGCCCAACCGAGCATGATATGTCTCCTTGTAACTGTTTCCGGCTTGCTGCGCCGTTAGGAAATCAACTCGGGTGATGATGAATCAGTTCCCGAAATTGTTCAGGGAACCATCGTCTGGACAGCCGCGTTATATAATCAGAACATGCGCGCGCGTGCCTCTCGCGAGATGACGGGCGCGCGCCATTCCGGCTGTTTGCGGCTGGGCATGATGAAAGGTCCGACATTGAAACTGTGCGCGCTGATCAACGCAGAATCCGGCTCAACCCCCGGCAATGCCGAGGATGCCTTGCTGGAAGAACTCGGCAGGCTGGGTTTGACGGCGGAGATCCTGCCGGCGGCCGGTGCCGATATTGTGCCTGCTGTCAGGACAGCTCTGGATTCCAGACCTGACGCCCTGATCGTCTGGGGCGGCGATGGATCGATTGCCTGCGCGCTGTCGGCCAGCGGCCCTTCCGGTCCTCCCGTACTTGCGCTGCCCGGTGGAACAATGAACCTTGTCCACAAACGGCTTCACTATGGTGAAACCGACTGGAAGAAGATCGTGGCATCCGCAATGCAGTCGCCCGTGTCGGAGCCGTTTGCAGCCGGATGCGTGGCCGAGCACCAGTTCTTTGTCGCGGCGATGATGGGGCAGGTGACAATTCTGGCGGAATCCCGGGAGGAGGTCCGGCATGGACGCTTGCTGAAAGCGGCCGAAGTGGCCGTGCAGTCCGATGCCATGAGCCTTGAGAGGCGCCTGCGACTTGAATCGCACCATGCCTCCGGGAACCAGACATTCGATGCCGTGGCTGCAGCGGTCGTGGTTGGCGACGGCGATGTGCCCAGACTGGAAGTTGCGGCGATCGAGCCGCGCTCCACTTATGACTGGATGGCAATCGCCTTTGATGCCCTGATGAATGGCTGGCGCGACGCGGACTCGATCGACATGGATGAAACGCGCAACGTTCTGATCACGGATATTGAAGGCCGCGAATTCCCGGCAACCATTGACGGAGAATCTGTCATCATGCCAAGCGGCACGGTCATCAGCCTGAAGCGCCATGCGGCCAATGTGCTGCGCGCCAGGAGGGCCTGATGCGGATCGTCCAGCTGGCCGACCTGCATTTCGGGGCAGAAGATCCGCGCGCCATGGATGCGGCGGCCGCGCAAATTGCGGACCTTCAGCCCGACGTGATCGTGGTCAGCGGTGACATGACCCAGCGCGGCCGGCACGACGAATTCGAGGCAGCCCGCACATGGATAGACGCCCTGAACCGGCCGACGCTGATTGTACCCGGAAACCATGACACACCGCTCCTTAACCTGGTCTCGCGGGCAAGCAGCCCGTTCCAGCGCCATCACGGCTATTTTGAAGAGCATTCGACACCGCAATGCGTCGGTGACATCCGCATTGACGGCCTGAATACGGCGCGCGGCTGGCAGGTCAGGTCGAACTGGGCAGAGGGGTCCGTTCGCCTCGCGCACCTTGAAGATATTCTCGACGAACACGCCGGCGACGATACGATCCGCATGCTCGCCTGCCATCATCCGTTCCGGTCACCCAGGGATGCGCCGCTCAGGACCCGCACGCGCCGCGGCGCCGCGGCCAGCGAGATACTCGCGGCAAGCCGTGTTTCGGTCCTGCTGACAGGACACGTCCACACCCCGCACGCCGAACTGATCACGGAAGCGACAGGCTCCTATCTGGCGATCACGGCCGGAACGCTTTCAACCCGCCTGCGCAGCGCACCGGCTGCATTCAACAGTCTCGACATTTCAGGCGATACGATGACAGTCAACACGCACAATTTTGATGGAGGACAATTCCAGCTGCGCCTCCTGGGGACATGGTCTGCGACCGAGCCCTGCCGTCAGCTCTGATCCGCGTACGCTTCCGGGATCACCAGTGTCAGGCGGCAGCCTTTGCCTTCCTGTGTGTCGATCGTGAGTTCAGCTGACAGTTGACGCGCAAACGCCTTCATCAGTTTGGAGCCCAATCCGCTGCCATCGGACTGTCCGGAAAGGGTGGCGGCATCGTAGCCGCGTCCATTGTCAGCAATCTTCAGCGTGATTTCCTCTTCGTCCACGGCCAGCGAAATGTGCACTTCGCCGCCCGTCTTGTCGAAGGCGTATTTCATTGCATTCGTGATAGCTTCCACGACGAAGAGGGCCATCGGAATCGCATCGTCAGCCGGGCGCATGACATCGGCGTAGGACTGCGTGACCCTGACCCCGAGATCTTCCATTCCGAGCGCCTCGGACAGGTGCATGACCAGACCGGTCAGGAACGGTTTCATCTGGACCTGCTCCAGGCGTTCGTTCTGGTAGAGCGTCTGGTGAACAATCGCGAGCGCGTCGATCCGGTGGCGCGCGGCGGAAATTGCCGCTTTGGCCTTCGGATCCTGCAGCTGGCGTCCCTGGAGGTTGAGGAAGCTGGTGACGATCTGCAGGTTGTTCTTCACGCGATGGTGGATTTCCCGCACTGCCGCGTCGCGGCTGGCAATGGCGAGTTTGAGGTCCTGATCCCGTTCGCCGATATCCTTGGCCATGACATCCATTGCGCGGGCCAGCCGGGCGATCTCCTTGGGGGCCTTGTCGAAAGTCTGCCCCGCCTTGAACTGGTAACGCCCGGCACCATAGACACGCACGGTGCGCGTCAGCCGGGACAGCCAGCGTAATACGAGCGAGTCGATTGCAAGCCAGACGGCAAGCAAGGCAATGCTGAAGGCGATCAGTGGCAGGCCAATCGACGTAATCGGACGCAAGGTGAACTCGCTCCAGAAGCCCGGAGATTTTCGGGAAATCGCAGCAAATACGTTGCCGGTTCCGACGGGCTTGATGACAACGTCGAGTGACGGGCCGCCCTTGTTGGTCAGGACGAAAAGCTCTGCGGACTGAGACTTTTCCACCTGCTTTATCCAGTCGGAATCGACTTTCGCGAACCGCGCACTGCCAAATGCTTCGCCGCGATCGTCGAGAAGTGCTATTTCCACGCCTTCAGCAAGATCGACGCCGCGCGATAGCAATGCCAGTTGGTCGGCGCGCAGTTCCAGGCCGGCTGAACCTGCGAACGCCTCGTCGGAATCGTCCAGACGCAGCAATATCGCAAACAGCCATTCATGGGTACGCTCGCTGTAATAAGTATCTGTGCGGATTAATTGTTCGCCGCGTTTGAGGCGTTCATTAATGGCGGGGTTCGGCAGCGTCCAGCCCGCATCCGATGTGGCGGAGCAGATCGCCACGCCCTCCGTGTCAAACCGTGCCACATTTGACAGCGGCACGACGACTTCCGCCAGTTTTTTGTAAACGCCTTTGCAGCGTCGACTGACAAGATCATCCTTGTGAAGGGTCAGCAGCAGGGCGGATTCGTCGATAGACCGCTCAATGGCATCCAGCGAGGCGTCGGCGAGAAGCAGCAGGTTTGCCCGGCGCGAGTCGAGACCCTTGCTGGCATCGAGATAGGCGGAAATGACGGACAGCACGAGGATCGGTGTCAGGGCCACGGCCAGCGTCATCACCAGCCGCTTGCGCAACGATCCCGTTCTGGATTGCGGCTGATCCGTTTCGGGCTCAGACTGATGAGGCACCGGCTATCTCGTCCGCCTGCTTCATGATGTCATCAAACGCCTGGCCGGCGGACATTTTCGGGTCCGTATTATAGCCGGTCTCGTTTGTCTCAAGTATCTCGATCACGGCCTTGCGGGCCCGTGATACACGGCTCTTGATCGTGCCGACGGCACAATTACACACTTCGGCGGCTTCTTCGTAGGACATGCCGCCAGCGCCAACGAGAATCAGCGCTTCCTTCTGGTCGACCGGCAGCTTCGCGAGCGCGTTGCGCAGGGCAAGCAATTCGAGGCCATCCGTAGGATTGCTGCTCGACACCAGGGTCGCTTCGGCAACTTCCGGGTCCAGCGGCTGGCGGCGCCAGCTGCGGCGCTTTTCCGAGTAGAAGGCGTTGCGCAGAATGGTGAACGCCCAGGCCTTCATGTTGGTGCCGGGGTGGAAGCTTTCGCGTGCGTTCCATGCCTTCAGCATTGCATCCTGTGCAAGGTCATCTGCCAGTGACGCGTCCCGGCACAGGCTGCGGGCAAAAGCACGCAGGTGCGGAATGAGCAACGTCAACTCGCGTTTGAAGGTGGCACTATCTATCTTGTCCTGCTCATCGGTCATGTGTGCGCTCACGTGTCCGATGCGGAAGGCTTCGACGATTGCTTCTTGTCGGCCTCTTCCAGCAGTTTCAGAAACTCGTCAGGAATGTCCTCCTGGGCAACGTCATCGTAAAGACGGCGAAGCTGGTCGCCGATCTTCGCGCCACGCCGCTTCAGGTCAGCGTCGGTCTTCTGCTGACTTGATGGCTTCTTTTTCATTTGCGGGACTCTGGATTCGATCAAGGGATTGTGCCTGCCGTATAATTCATGCTGTCTAATTCACACTGCGTAACAACAGCAAAGGCCGGGTTTGGTTCCGTTCATTCGAGAATAATTTGGCAGCGCGTGCAACCTTTTTGCATGCCGCGTGTTTGGAACTAAGCTTACCGTGAGAGGGTTCCTATGGATTTGGTAAAAGATTTTGCTCCCCATCTGCCGCTACTACGCCGCTACGCGCGCGCCCTGACAGGGAGTCAGGACAGTGGCGACGCCTATATCCGGGCGTCTCTGGCTGCGCTTGTTGAAGATCCGGACCAGATTGACCGCGATGGCGACGCGCGCACGGCGCTCTACCGCTTTTTCCATGTCATCTGGGGTGGAACCGGTGCCCGGCTCGAAGCCGGTGCCGAATCCCGCACCAGTCCCGCCGATGACCGGTTGCAGGCATTGGCGCCGATCCAGCGCCAGGCCTTCCTCCTGACGGCCCTTGAGGGGTTCTCCGTGAAGGAGGCTGCCTATATTCTCGGCATTTCGGAAGATGAGCACGCCGATCTGGTTGCCGCAGCGCACAGGGATATCGAGCGCGATCTCAAGACAAAAGTCCTCATCATCGAGGACGAGCCGATTATCGCCGCAGATCTGGAACACCTGGTTCAGGATCTCGGGCATGAAGTGACCGGCAACGCGACAACGCGCTCGGAAGCCGTCGACATGGCCAAGGCCAATCCTCCGGGATTGATCCTGTGTGACATTCAACTGGCTGACGGATCGTCGGGCATTGATGCAGCGCATGACATTCTGGCCGTCATGAATGTGCCGATCATCTTTATCACGGCGTTTCCGGAACGCCTCCTGACGGGCGAGCGGCCAGAGCCGACCTTCCTCATTCCGAAGCCATTCCAGGAGAACACGGTGAAAGCAGCGATCGGGCAGGCCTTGTTCTTCAATCCCGCCAAATCGCCCAATGTCACGGCCTGAGGTCAGGCGCTAGCGAAAGATCGCCAGCAGGATCGCCATGCCGACGAGCGCGAGCGCAAGGCTTGCGACGAGTGTGCTGGGCATGCCGAGAATGCGCTGTCCCTGTCGGGCGTCTTCCTTGGCGATGGTTTTCTCTTCGTGTTCCATTTTATGGTCTCCTTGTGGTTACTGACGCGCAGGGGGCCCTCAAGGTTCCGGAAGGCGGGCTAAGGAGTTTCGCGTATTTTCCGCACATTCCTTTTCGTCAGTATGGAACATAGCGCTCACCGGGCCGTTGATGGAGCGCTCAGCAAACAGCAACAAGGAGCTCAGAATGAACACCAAGACCTCTACCGGCACCGCCCTGAAATCAGAGATCAATGAAGACGTGGACGCACTGAAGGGCGACCTTACCGCCCTGCGGAATGACCTGCGCGAAGTCGTGAAGGACATGCGCGCCCTGGCATCCGTACGTGCCCAGCAAGGCGTCGAGAAGGGTGCTGAACTGGCCCGAAAGGCCGGAAGCGAGATTGACGAAGCCAAGGATGCCGTCGAAAGCCGCATTCGTGAAAATCCGCTCACAGCCATTGGTATTGCTTTCGGAGCGGGTCTCGTTCTCGCGATGCTGCGCCGGAACTAAGCTTCCATGGACACGACGAAACTTCGTCTCTTCGCGGCAGTCGCCGGGATCCTGTTTGGTCTCGGCGGCGTATTCGCGCTTGCAGTGGCTGCGACACTCGCCCTTGCGAGCGTCATGGGCATGATCGGGGCCGCATTCACCGTGGCCGCGCTTCTCTTGTCGGTCGCCTGCATCTGCCTCTATCTGTTTCTCCAGCCGCAGACATCTTCGTCCGATGAAGTGGACAATATGGAGGACGCGGCCGCCGATGCGCTTGCAGACCTGCCTTTCAATGCCATCCAGTCGATCATCGAAAAGCGCCCGCTGACCGTGGCGGCGCTCGCCTTGGTGGCGGGCTATTCTTTCGCCCGTGATCCTGCAGGTGTCGCGCGCCAGGCCCAGCGTTTCATGGTAGGCTTGCTCTGAAACAGTTGAGCTGCCCCGACAGGAGAGTCATGCACCCTGCCATACTGATTGTTTCCGCCCTTACGGCGGGTGCCGCGCTTGCGCGCAAGCTCCTCGCTGGTGAGGTTACCAGTCGCAAGCACAAGGCGATCGAGGCGGCAGCCCAGGAAGCACGTATCCGTATCCGGCGCGAGGCCCACAAGTTCCTGAAGAAGAGCTTCCTGCATTTTGCCGTCGCGACAGGCGTGAAGGCGGCAATCCTGGCGACACTCTGGATCGTCTGGCGGGCCCATGGCCTCAGCGACAAGGCTGTCTCCATTTCGGTCGGTGTGGCGCTGGTGACCTTCCTGATCCGCGACGCCTGGGTGATCTACCCTACCGCCCGGTTCGTGATCAGCACGCTGGTTCGCAATGGCTGGCACCCGCTTCGGGCCCTGCGCGAAACCGTCGCTGCGCTGGTCTTCGAGGAAGTCCTTGCCGAAGCCCAGGCGCTGCCGCAATCGCGCTCACACAATCTGCTCATCAGCCTGGCCGGTCACAATCGCGACGACCTGCACAAGGAAATCGCCAAATCCGTTGCCGATATTGCCCGCCATTCCTCGTGGGAAGACCTCAGGCCCTACATTATCAGCGCTGCCGCCAAGACCCTGTCGCTGATGGTGATCTACGCCACGATGGTGGCCGTGCTGATCTCCCGCCTGCCGTAACGGGCCGCTGGAGCGGGTGAAGGGAATCGAACCCTCGTATTCAGCTTGGGAAGCTGCTGCTCTGCCATTGAGCTACACCCGCGCGCATCCCGCCATTTGACCGTGAAAACCGGCTCGCGCAAGGCCTGTTGCCATTGCCGCTGGCGATTTGCGGCATGTCGGCGTAGAAGGCCCGGCATGAACGGATTTTTACTCGTAGCAGCAGGCGGCGCGCTCGGCGCCATGCTCCGGCACAGCGTCGGATTGGCCTCGGTGCGCCTGCCTCTGGGCGGCGCGGCGGGCGCCACCCTGATCGTCAATATCATCGGCAGCGCGCTTATGGGCGTCCTGCTGGCCTGGCTGATGCATCGCCAGGGCCCGTCGCAGGGCGCATGGCTTATGTTCCTCGGAACCGGCCTGCTCGGCGGCTTCACCACATTCTCCGCCTTTTCGCGTGAAGTCGTGATCATGATGGAAACCGGCGCTTACATGCGCGCGCTCAGCTATGCGCTCGTGTCGGTCATCGTGTCCGTGCTCGCGCTGATGGTGGCACTCTATATTACACGGAAGGTGCTCGCATGAGCGGCCAGATCATTACCGAAACCGTCACCACCATGGAGGAAGGCACGCGCCTCGACCGCTGGATCAAGCGCCGCGTCCCGGTCACGCAGGGCCAGGTCGAAAAATGGCTGCGCACAGGGCAGATCCGTGTCGATGGCGGCCGCGCCAAGGCCAATATGCGCCTCGAGGCGGGCATGGCCGTGCGCCTGCCCATCCTTGATGGCGAGGCCCCGCGCCAGCGCGATCCGGCCGCAAACGCATCGCAGAAAGACCGCGAATTCCTGAGAGAACTGATCATCTACGAAGACGACGAGATGATCGCCTTCAACAAGCCCGCCGGCCTCGCCGTGCAGGGCGGGTCGGGGCAGGGGCGCCATATTGACGGCATGCTGCCTGCCCTCTCCGAAGGTGAACACCGCCCGGTTCTCGTCCACCGGCTGGACAAGGATACGTCCGGCGTCCTGCTGGTCGCGAAATACCCGGCTGCCGCCGCGCGCCTCGGCGAACTTTTCCGGGGCCGCGAAATGGACAAGGTCTATTGGGCTGTCACCGTCGGCGTGCCCAACCCGCCTTTCGGCCAGATCCGCTGCTGGATGGTCAAGGGCGTGCCTGATGACCGCGAAGAGAGCGGCTGGCGCCCGGTGGACCCCAACGTCAAGCGCCGCGATGCCGACCGCGAGCGGATGATCCGCACCGCGCAGGGCGTCGAAGGCGCAAAGCATTCGATCACGGATTATGCCGTGATTTCCACGGCGGGCCAGAAGGCCGCCTGGGTCGCGCTCAAGCCGCTCACAGGCCGCATGCACCAGCTGCGTTTCCACATGCTGGAAATGGACACATCCATCCTCGGCGACTTCAAATACAAGAGCCGCCGCGAAGTGCCCAACGGCCTCGCCTCCGGCTTGCACCTGCACGCTCGCGCCCTCATCATCCCGCGCGAACATGGCAAGCCGATCAGTATTGTCGCGCCGCTGCCCGCGCACATGAAAGAGACATTCGAAACGCTTGGCTTCCTGGAACAGGAAGCAGGCAAGAACCCGCTGGCGCCCTTCGTCTGATGCTGAAACTGGCAATCTGGGACATGGACGGCACCATTGTGGACAGCCGGGACGTCATCCTGACCGCGATGACGCGTGCCTTCGAGGCCTGCGACCTCGCCCCGCCAAGCCACGACCAGACCCGCAGGATTGTCGGCCTCAGCCTGCACGATGGCTGCCGCATTCTCGCGCCGGACACGATTTCGGACGCGAAGCTGGAAGATCTTGTCTGCGCCTATCGTGATGCCTTCATCCTGCGCCGCACCGAGCCCGGCTTCTTCGAGCCGCTCTATGACGGCGCGATGGAAACCCTGCAGCGCCTGCGCGAGGATAACTGGCTGATCGCCATGGCGACGGGAAAATCGCATCGCGGCATCCGAGCCATCTTCGAGATGCACCCCCTCGAATCCTATTTTGATACAATCTGGTGCGCCGATGACGGCCCGGGAAAGCCCCATCCGTTCATGGTGGAGCAGGCGATGGGGGCGCTCGGCGCTGCGCCGCATCAGAGCCTGATGATCGGCGACGCCATTCACGATATCAACATGGGCAATGCCGCAGGTGTTCGCACGCTGGGCGTCAGCTGGGGCTTCGGCACGGCACAGGAACTGGAAGAAGTCGGCGCGCACGAAGTCCACCACACTTACGCCACCCTGAAGGACAGTCTCCTCGCATTCGGCCAGGCCATCGGGAACCAGTAAGCACGCTCCACGTTAGTAAACATGGCTGATAGTGCATTGACCACGGCAAGATCACGCGGGTCCTGGAAACTCGAAGCCGGCATCGTTGGTGCCGCCGCGCTGACTCTCAGTGCCTTCCTCTCGGTCATGATGACGCTTCCGGGAGCTGCGGGCGTCCAGCCCATCGATCATTTCATTCAGGCCGACTATGACGCTTTTGACCGCAATTTCGAGCTGACGAATGGTTTGCGTTGCGATGTTGGCCTCGCTGCCCAGAAAATCTGCCTGTACAAATCGCCCGTTGAGCGCGACATCGTGCGCGGTGAACGCCTTCCGGACTATATTCCCGATCTCGGCACGAATTTCCGCGTCGTCGTGGAAACCAGCCTCAAGGACGAGCAATTCCGCACCGTTGTCTACGGCCAGACACTGGTGCTTCTCGAACCCCGCTCGCGCATGGTCAAGGACGTGCTTCGCCTGACGGCACCCGATATCGTGTCGCCCCGGGATGACCCGGTACAGCCAAAAGCCTGAAATCCCCCTTGGAACAACGCGCCAGCAGGCCTAAAGCCTGCGGCATGACCAAACCATCCTCTGACAATCCGAAACGCTTCTACAAACAGGCCGCCATCGAGAAGATCGAGGGCGGCTGGACCGTCGTGCTGGACGGGCGCAGCATCAAGACGCCGGCGCGCGCCGCGCTGACGCTCCCGGCCGAGCGCCTCGCCAAGGCAATCGCCGCCGAATGGAACGCGCAGGAAGAATATATCGACCTTGCGGCCATGCACCTGACACGCCTTGCCAATGTGGCCATCGACCGGGTCGAAGACGCGCGGGACGATATGGCTGACGAGCTTGCCCGCTATTGCGAGACAGACCTCATCTGCCACATCGCCGAAACGCCTGACGAACTTGCCGAGGCCGAGGATTCCCATTGGTCGCCAGTGCGCGACTGGGCGGGCGACACGCTCGGCGTCCATCTCGTGCCCGTCATCGGCATCATCGCCTCGCCGCAGCCTGATGCCTCGCTTGAGGCGGCCCGCCAGCATGCGCTCGGCCTCGATGCCTTCCGGCTGACAGGCCTGCTCTATGCTGCGGGCCTGTTCGGCTCCGCGCTGCTCGCGCTTGCCGTCGAACAGGACGCGATGAATGCCGAGGACGCGTTCGAAGTCTCGCGCATCGACGAGGCCTGGCAGGCCGATCAATGGGGCGAGGATGACGAGGCCAAGGCCGCCACGGAAGCGCGCCGGCTGGAGGCAAAGGCGCTCGGCGTCTGGTTCCGCGCACTGGGCTGATCCGCCCTCCGGCAGGCAATCCGTGGCCGAACGCAGGATGAATGCGGGCTTCACACCCGGTTCCATCGCCCCGTGTTTTCCTGCACCCATGATAAAGCGTATCATGACCTTCCGAGTGGCTGCTGCAGCGTTTGCTGTACCGGCACTCTTCGCTGCCCCTGCTGCCGCAGACCCGGTTCGCGGGGCGAATGTTCAACTCGAGCAGAAACTCGGCGCCAACACGTCCCTCGTGGTCCAGGTCGGCCAGAATGACCGGCATGGCCGTGATGACCGCTATGGCCGCAATGACCACCGTGACTACCGCGTCAACCAGTGGGGCCAGTCCCAGCGTGAAGTGCGCGGCCTGCGCCGGGATGCCGTGCAGGCCTGCCGCCGCGAAGTGGCGAAACAGGCTTATCGCATCGGCTATCGCGAGGTGGATTTCGACGATGACCGCCGTGTGCGCCAGATCGGTCCCTTTGGCTTCCGGGTCATGCTGGACGATGTCGAGTTCGAAGGCCGCCGCCGCGAGCGTGAAAGCGACGTGACCTGCACCGTCCGGCGCGGCCATGTCGTCGACATTCACGACCTTCCGGCCCCAGGCAGGCGCGGCTATCAGCATGCTGGCGGGCGGCGCGGCTACTAGGTCTCCCCCGGCCGGAACAAGGCCCCGGTCCCGCGATCGGGGCCTTTTTCCTGCCCGGCGCCCGGCCCCGTGCTGACGCGCCGTCATCGATTGCCGCACTTGCCAAGCCAGCCACGCCGTTTATCAGTCTGCGCAACAGATTTATGGCAGGGAGAGGCCCCTCATGCAGGATGTTATTGACGCTCTGGAAGCACGCCGCGAAGCAGCCCGTCAGGGTGGCGGCGCCGCCCGGATCGAGAAGCAGCACGAAAAGGGCAAACTGTCCGCCCGCGAGCGCGTGGCTGTTCTCCTTGATGAGAACAGTTTCGAGGAATTCGACATGTTCGTGGAACATCAGTGCGCCGATTTCGGCATGGCCGAGCAAAAAATACCCGGCGACGGCGTTGTTACCGGCCAGGGCACCATCAATGGCCGCCTCGTCTATGTCTTCTCGAAGGACTTTACCGTCTTCGGCGGCTCCCTGTCCAAGGCCCATGCCGCCAAGATCGTGAAGGTCCAGAAAATGGCCGTCCAGAACGGCGCGCCGGTCATCGGCATCTTCGATGCGGGCGGCGCGCGCATCCAGGAGGGCGTTGATTCGCTCGCCGGCTATGCCGACATTTTCATGGAAAACGTCCTCTCTTCCGGCGTCATCCCGCAAATCTCCGTCATCATGGGCCCCTGCGCGGGCGGCGACGTCTATTCCCCCGCCCTGACAGACTTCATCTTCATGGTGAAGGACACGTCCTACATGTACGTCACCGGGCCTGACGTGGTGAAAACCGTCACCAATGAGGAAGTCACCCACGAATCCCTCGGCGGCGCGTCGGTGCATGCCAACAAGTCAGGCGTGGTCGACGGCGCCTTCGAGAACGATATCGAGGCGCTCACCCAGATGCGCCGCCTGGTCGACTTCCTGCCCCTGTCAAACCGCGAAGAGGCGCCGATCCGCCCCGTGCACGACACGGTCGACCGTGTGGAGAGCAGCCTCGACACGCTGATCCCGCCAAACCCGAACACGCCCTATGACATGAAGGAACTGATCACAAAGGTCGCCGACGAAGGCGACTTCTTCGAGATCAGCCCCAATTTCGGCGCCAACATCATCTGCGGCTTCGGCCGCATCGAGGGCTCCACCGTCGGCTTCGTCGCCAACCAGCCGATGACGCTCGCCGGCGTGCTCGACATCGACGCCTCCCGCAAGGCGGCCCGCTTCGTGCGCTTCTGCGACTGTTTCAACATTCCCGTGGTCACCTTCGTTGACGTGCCGGGCTTCATGCCGGGCACCAAGCAGGAATATGGCGGCCTCATCAAGCATGGCGCGAAACTCCTCTTCGCCTATGCCGAGGCCACCGTTCCCAAGGTCACCGTCATTACACGGAAGGCCTATGGCGGCGCCTATGACGTGATGAGTTCCAAACACCTGCGCGGCGATGTGAACTATGCCTGGCCGACGGCCGAGATCGCCGTGATGGGCGCCAAGGGCGCGGTCGAGATCATCTACCGCAAGGAACTCGGCGACCCCGAAAAGATCGCCGCGCGCACCAAGGAATACGAAGACAATTTCGCCAATCCTTACGTCGCCGCCCGCAAGGGCTATATCGACGACATCATCATGCCCCACTCCACCCGCCGCCGCATCGCCAAATCCCTCCGCACCCTGCGCACCAAGCAGCTGGAAAACCCGTGGAAGAAACACGATAATATTCCGCTTTAGGGAGCTGATGTGGAACCGAAAGCCAGGCTGCATATTGAGGCTCTCGTGCGGCATTTAGAGAGCCGCAAAAATGAGTTGAAGGGGCGGATAAGTCCCAAGGTGTATGCGCGCCCTGACGTGCAGTACTTCAAGAACACTGTATTGAAAATTTTCGGAGATTCTGAGCGAGCCGACGAGGAGTTGCGTTTCATAGACCAGATATTCGACGAGAAGTTTGGCGCCTATCCGTCTAGCTCTGCGGGCCAAGAGATCGTAAATGCAATGCATGTCTACGCGGTAGGTCTGCAGCACGAGATTGGTATCGAATACCCCATGAGGGCAGGCCAGAATCTACTGTCTGGTCTAAAGCGAGTTTCCGAAGGATCTGACCGGAAAGTTTTCTTGGTTCATGGGCATGACAACATCCTATTGCAGAAAATTCGCTCTTGGCTGATCGAAAAGGCACTGGAGCCGATCATTTTATCCGAACAACCTGGTTCGTCTGTCACCCTGATCGAGATGATTGAACAAAATGCCGATGTGTCGTACGCCATCTGTATGCTGACGGCAGATGATTTGGGTGGCAAGTCAGCTGATGAGTTGCTGCCGCGCGCCCGGCAGAATGTTATTTTGGAAATCGGCTACTTCTTCGCTTTGCTAACCCGGCAACGTGTGTCCGTAATCTTGGATGAAGGCGTGGAACCACCCTCCGACATCATTGGCCTTAGGCCAATTCACAATACGATCTTCGAAGATGTGACCAACAAGCTTGAATCGGAGTTGATGAAAGCAGGTCTCATCAACGCGTAGGATGGGTTGAGCGGAGCGATACCCACCATATTCCTGTTGTCCACCCCACCCGGTTCCCGCACCATCAGTGCTATGATCAGCGCGCTCCACATCCGTCCCTCGCTCTCCGACGACAGCGCCGCCCTCATCGCCATCCTGCACGACACGTTCGAGTCCACCTGGCGCCCGCAGATCACGCCCGCCGCCGTCGCCGCCTACCAGCAAGGCAACCGCCCCGCCGCCTATGTCGCCGAACGCGGCCATCTCTTTCATGTGGCGACCCGCGCGGGCGTCGTTGTCGGCCTCGTCGACTGGCAGGATGATTTCGTCCACGCGCTTCACGTCCATTCCGCCCATGCGCGCAGCGGCGCGGGCACAGCGCTGATGTACCTCGCCGAAGCCGAAATCGCCCGCGCCGGTTTCCCCGCCGCCCGGCTCGAAACCGACACGTTCAACACGCGCAGCCGGGCCTTCTACGCGGCGCGCGGCTATATCGAAACCGGCCGCTATCCGGATGAGGAATGGAACAGCGGCCTCACAACACTCCTGCTGGAAAAGCGGTTCGGCTGAGCAGTCCACAGTGGCCGCTTCCCCAGCGCACGCTGGGGCCCAGTCCGCCAAGTGCGGCACGTGCGCTTCTGGGCCCCTGCCTTCGCAGGGGAAGCGGACCTGACTGAAAATCGGGCTTGCAGGACTGGCTCCGCTGCCCTCCAACACCCCCCTTGCTCACCCCTAGGGAAACCCGCCTACAGTCCTCCCATCACCACACAAACCCGCCGCCAGACCGGCACACAGGAAGGAAAACCCCATGGCCGAAGCCTATATCTGCGCCGCCGTGCGCACCGCCGGGGGCCGCCGCAATGGCCGCCTCTCGGACATCCACGCGAACGACCTTGGCGCCCGCGCGCTCGACGCCGTCGTCGCCCGCGCCGGGATTGACCCGTCCGTCATCGAGGACGTGATCTTCGGTTGCGTCACACAGGCGGGCGAACAGGCCGGCCAGTTCGGCCGCATGGCCGTGCTCGCCTCGGGCCTGCCCGACAGCGTTCCCGCCGTCACCATCGACCGCCAGTGCGGCTCGTCCCAGCAGGCGATCCAGTTCGCCGCGCAGGCCGTCATGTCCGGCACGCAGGATATCATCATCGCGGCAGGCGCCGAATCCATGTCGCGCGCGCCGATGGGCTCGAACTATCTGCCCGGCTCCGGCATCTCGCCCATCTCCGACACGATCAAGCAGAAATACGGCATCAAGGGCTTCAGCCAGTTCGCCGGCGCCGAAATGGTGGCGAAGAAGCATGGCTTCACCCGCGACCAGACCGATGCCTTCGGCGTCGAAAGCCAGCGCCGCGCCGCCGCCGCCACAGCGGCCGGTGCCTTCAAGGACGAGATCGTGCCCGTCGAGATCGTCACGCCCGAAGGCGAAATCGAGATGCACGTCACCGATGAAGGCATCCGCCCCGGCACCACGCTGGAGGCCCTCGCCAGCCTCAAGACCATGGCCGAAGGCGGCATCCTCACCGCCGGCACATCCAGCCAGATCTGCGATGGCGCCTCCGCCGTCCTCATCGCCTCTGCCGAGGCCGTGAAGCGCTACGGCCTCACCCCGCTTGCCCGCATCCATAACCTCACCGTCACCGCCGGTGATCCGGTCATCATGCTGGAAGAGCCGCTCTTCGCCACCGACCGCGCCCTCAAGCGCGCCGGCATGAAGATGGCCGACATTGATCTCTATGAGGTCAACGAGGCCTTCGCCTCCATCCCGATGGCCTGGCTGAAGCATACCGGCGCCGACCCGGAGAAGCTCAACGTCAATGGCGGCGCCATCGCCCTCGGCCACCCGCTCGGCGCCACCGGCACCAAGCTGATGACCACGCTGATCCATGGCCTCAAGGCCCGGGGCAAGCGCTGGGGCCTGCAAACCATGTGCGAAGGCGGCGGCATCGCCAACGTGACCATCATCGAAATGGCGTAGGTCGAAAGGCCCTCACCTCCCATCGCTTTGCGATGGGCCCCGCCTCTCCCAGAGGGAGAGGGGTCAAGTCATTCAGCACGGTCAACCCCTCTCCCTCTCGGGGAGAGGGAGGCGCGCCGACACTTCATCCTCCCCCGCCTGCGGGGGCACCTCCGGGAAAATCGATCGAGGATCGATTTTCCCGGAGGTGGATGGCCGTAAAATGGCCAGGCGGAAGGGGCCACTTATCCAACCCCAAAACACGCCGGCGTATAATACGCCCCGATGCCGCCCTTCTCCCTCTTCCGCCCCATGCAGGGCCTGCCCTGGTACCTGCTGCCGATCTGGCCGCTGATCTACATCCGCATCCAGCGCTTGCGCGCATGGTTCAAGGCCAATGGCGGCCCCGGCTCGCAGATGCTCTGGGCCGTCACCTGCCATGGCCGGGTGGATATCGTGTATCTATCCGACGACATCTCCGGGCATCGTCCTTGCTCTTTTCGGGCACCCGTATCGGATCGGCTGGCAGAAGCAGTGATGGAACCCTCACCCCCGCGTCCCCGGCGAACGCCGGGGCCTCAGCCCATTGCGGGCGGACGAACCGCAAGAGGTCCCGGCTTGCGCCGGGAACACGGACCCATGGGCCCAATCCCCGACACCTGACCCGGAATCCAATCCCGAAAACCAGAAACCCACCCCCAAGCGCCCTCACAGGCGCCGCATGCATTTGCCCTCAATCTGGATTCCCCCGGTCATCTGTGCCACCTAGACCGCTGACAGCGCCGCAAGGGCGCGCGATCTTCGGGAGGCAATACAATGATCAACCGGCTTACACGCATGGCGCTGGGGGCCACGCTCTGGCTCGGCGCCTGTGCCCACGAAACCGAGGTCGCGCCTGCAACCATGATCGAGGCCGAAGCGCCTGACGCGCCGGAGCCGGTCACCGAGGCCTACACAGTCCGCCTCTTCGGCGCCGATATCGGCGAGATGACCGCCGTAACCACCGGCCCCGGCATCAAGATCGACTATGAATACCGCAACAATGGCCGCGGCCCCACCATGGCCGAAACCCTCCTCCTCGGCGAAGATGGCCTTCCCGTCAGCTGGACCATCGATGGCAACACCACGTTCGGCAACAAGGTCTCCGAGACCTTCAGCCTCGCCGACGGCACCGCCAGCTGGGTCGATACGACCGGCCCCGGCACCGCTGAGGCCGACGCGGCGAAAATCTACATCGCCCAGAATGCCTCGCCCTATGCGCTCTCGGTCTACGCCCGCGCACTGCTCGCCGATGCCGACCACACGCTGGCGGCCTGGCCGGCGGGCGCCCTGCGTCTTGAAGCGCTCGAAACCGTCACCGTCGAAGGCGGCCCTGCGCCCATCGCCACCACGGCCTATGCCCTGACCGGCGAAAGCCTCGACCCGACCTATTTCCTGATGGACGGGAACGAGGCCTTCTTCGCCATTATCAGCCCGCGCTTTCTCGTTATCCGCAAGGGTTACGAAGCCGCCGAGGCCCAGCTCACCACGCTTGCCACGCGCCTTGCCTCCGAGCGTTACGAGACCATCCAGGCCAATACCGCCCACAATTTCGGCACGCCGCTCCGCATCGCCGACGTGCGGATTTTTGATCCCGCCAGGAAGGCGCTGACCGGCCCGGTCTCCGTCCTCGTCGAAGGCAAAACGATCAAGGCCATTGAAGCGGCCAATGCCAGCCATCCGAATGAGACCGTCATTGACGGCAAGGGCGGAACCCTGATCCCCGGCCTCGCTGACATGCATGGCCATGTCGGCCAGGACGACGCGCTGCTCAATATCGCTGCTGGCGTGACGCTGATCCGCGACATGGGCAATGACAATGCCAAGCTGGCCGAACTGATCGGCAAGATCGAGGATGGAACGCTTGCCGGGCCCCATATCGTCAAGAATGGTTTCATCGAGGGCAAGAGCCCGTTCAACTCCAATAACGGCATCCTCGTCTCCACTGAGGAAGAAGCCGTCGCCGCCGTCGACTGGTATGCCGACCAGGGCGGCTTTTCCCAGGTCAAGATCTACAACTCGATGAACCCGGCCTGGGTGCCCGCCGTCGTTGCCCAGGCGAAGAAGCGCGGTCTCGGCGTCACCGGCCATGTCCCGGCCTTCACCAATGCCGATAGCATGATCGAAGCCGGCTATGACGAGATGACCCATATCAATCAGGTCATGCTCGGCTGGGTGCTTGAACAGGGTGAGGACACCCGCACGCTCCTGCGCCTCACTGCCCTCCAGCGCCTGCCCAAGGTCGACCTCGACAGCGCGCCGGTCCAGCATACGCTTGATCTCATGGCCGAGAACAATGTCTCCATCGACCCGACCTATGCCATACATGAGGCGCTGCTCCTCTCGCGCAATGGCGAAGTGCAGGCCGGAATGGCCGACTATGTCGATCACATGCCGGTCGGCGTTCAGCGCGATGCCCGTGCGGCCTGGTCGAACATCGAAACACCGGAAGACGATACCGCCTATGCCGGCGCCTTCGACCAGATCACCGCCACGCTGAAGAGGATGAAGGATCGCGGCATCCTGATCCTGATGGGCACGGACATGGGCGGCGCGTTCACCCTGCACCGCGAGCTGGAACTCTACCAGAATATCGGCTTCACCCCGGCCGAGATCCTTGCCCGTGCCACGCAGGAGGCGGCCGACTATGTAAAGCTCGGTGACGAGATCGGCTCGATCACGCCCGGCAAGAAGGCGGACTTCTTCCTTGTGCCCGGCAATCCGGTCGAGGACCTGAAGGCGATCAAGACAATCGAACTCGTGGCCAAGGACGGCGTCGTCTATTTCCCGAGCGAGATCTATCCCTATTTCGGTATCAAGCCCTTCACCGATGTTCCGCAAATCATTGCGCCGGCGCTGGCTGAATAGGGTAACGACATCGGCCCTGTAATGGGTGTTGCTAATTGGCCACTGCAAAAACTGTTGCAGGACTTATTAAAATCCTGGAGGCCGCGACGCCCCTGAAAGGGGTGGTTTTGCGGCCCTTTCGGTTAACCCAAAGGCTTGAATAGTCTCGCAAAATTAACGCCAGCGCTCGGAATGACGGGAGGTGTATTAACCAACATTACCGATTTGCAACAAGCTGCGCGCCTTAGGGGCTTATTTACGGGTCCGGCGCATTCTCGGCGAAGGTTAATACCAAGCCTTCCGTTGTTAAGAGGTAATATCATGCTGAAGAAAACTGTGCGCTGGGGCGCAGACGTCGGATGCCAGTCGAAGATCAAGCCGCTGGAGACGACTGCGGAACTGTCGGATTTCGGCCTGAAGGGAAAGCTGGCCCAGGGTGAGCTCGGCTTCAATCGTACGCTGACCAAGCGCGATGCCAAGAAGGACGCCACCGATGCGATCCCCGCGTCCGATGCCATCACGCAGGACCAGTGGAGCGAACGCGAACAGCAGATCGCCGAGCGCGCCGAAACCGTGCGCCGTGGCCTGACCACCTGGCTGAGCACGACGGCTGCGAATGTCCGCAACTTCATTCATGATTGCACGCCGATCGACATCTATCCCGACCAGCTGCGCGAAGCGATCAAGTCGGAAGAGAATGAATACCGCCATCACGAAATGGATGACGTCACCGACGCCCGCGAAAGCCACTCTGCCGCCATCATCGAGCTGCAGACCTTTCGTGCCCGGCACGGCGACCGCATTGGCGACCGCACGCCTGACATCAAGAAGAATGTCGAGCAGACGGTGGCCATCCTGATCTTCATCATGGTGCTCGAAGGCGGCTTCAACGCGCTCCTGTTCAAGGATGCCCAGTCCTCCGGTCTGATGGGCGGCCTGATGATCGCCTTCGCGGTGAGTGCCGTAAACGTCTGCTTTGGCGTGATCACGGGCTTTTTCGGCCTGCGCTATGCGCTCAATCACCCGCATATTGCCCTCAGGATTCTGGGCGGCGTCGTCACCGCCTTCGGCCTCGTCGGCGGCGTCCTGCTGAACTTCTTCGTCGCGCACTTCCGCGACGCCGTGGAGACGGGACTCATCGCGGCCACGCAGGCCGGCACGATGGCGGAATTCTCGATGTTCGACATTGCGCCCGGCACTGTTCTGGCCAGCATGTTCCCGAACATCTTCGGCCTCGAAAGCTTCATTGCCCTCGGCCTCCTGTTCATGGGGCTCACCGTGTTCGGCCTCGCTGTCTACGAAGGCTATGACCGGATTTCCGACCGTTATCCCGGCTATGGCCGCGTCTGGCGCAAGGAGCGCAAGGCCTATGAGCGCCGCCAGCAGGTGCGCAATGGCGTCCGCGATGACCTGTCAGACTATTTCACCCAGTGCCGTCTCTGGTTCGAGACCCAGCTCTCGCGCCATGCCGCCGCCAAGCGTGAAATCGAAAAGGCCATGAACGAGCTCGAATCGCGCCGCGATGTTGCGGTCGCGATTGCGGCGAAGGCGGCCGATCAGGAGCGCTCGCTGAAAGTCGCCTATCGCCAGGCTCACCGCCGCCAGCGCAACCTGCTGCGCGACAAGCTCGGCGAGCAGGCGGCCTGCCCGGCCTATTTCGACGAGATCGTCACACCCCAACTGCCACCGTTCGACTATTCGAAAGAACGCGATCAGGCGAACGCCGCCATCAAGGCAATCGACCAGAACCTCAAGGCGCTTAACATGACCCGTGAGTGGCTGGAGACCCATATTCAGCAGGTCCAGAAGGGCCTCTCGAGCATCGACAAGAAAGTGGGCGAAGAAATCGAGAAGGTCCGTGACGGCAAGAGCGCCGGCAAGGCCTTCGTATCCGTGGACGAGGCCCGCCGCGCCTGAGGCGCAGCGTCTGGAGGTAAAGCAAGATGGCAAGAAGACGAGAAAAGGGGCCCTGGTTCTGGCGCGGCATGATCGGCCTGATGCTGTCAGGCGTGTTCGGCCTGTTCGCGCTGGTCGCGTTCAACATTCCGCCAACCGTCATGGCAGACACGTCCTGCCGGATGGACCGCAAGGATCCGGCGCATACGATTATCCTGCTCGACCAGTCCGATCCGTTCAATCCGAACGACCTGGATTGGGTCCATGAATTCGTAGACAATGAAGCGCGGGCGCTGCCGAAATACGGCCGTCTCACGGTGATGACGCCGAACGCTGCAAGTCCGTATGACCCCAAGGTCATTTTCGTGAAATGTTCGCCGGGCAGCATCGCCGATGCCAATCCGATCACGCAAAATCCGCGGATGATCGAGCAGGCATGGCAGTCGACATTCTACAAGCCGCTGATCGCCGAGATCGAAACCGCGCTTGAAGACACGCGCCAGCCAAGCTCCCCGCTGTTTGAGGCACTCTTCACGATCGCTGACCGGGCCGATTTCCAGTCGACCAACGAGAACCGCCGCGTCGTGGTCGTGTCAGACCTGATGCAGCATTCCGATGCCTTCTCGATGTACAAGGTCGGCGCCGATTATGACGCCTATCTCGGCTCGAAACTCGCGCAGACCAAGCCGCATATGGAAAAGGTTCAGGTCGTCGCCCGCATTGTTCCGCGCCAGATCTACGACCTGCCGCTGGCCGACGTGAAGGCCTTCTGGCGCGCCTATTTCACCGAGGCTGGCGCGGACTATGGCTCCGTGAACTAGGCGTTCCATTCATCATCTTGCAGGCAGGCCGCCCTCACAAGGCGGCCTGTTTTCATGGGTGGCGTGACGAAATCGGCATTTCCCGCCAGCCTGCTTTGGTGTAACCGCCGGGAATGACCGACATTCGCCCCCTGCCGCATATCATGAAGACAAAACCCTACGTGCCCGGCGGCAAGCTTGCCGGTGCCAAAGGGCCTGTCGTGATGCTGGCTTCGAACGAAAACCCGTTCGGGCCCAATCCCCTCGCCATCGACGCCATGTGCGAGGCAGCGGCCAGCGTGCATGTCTATCCCGATCCAACCTATGGCGCTCTGCGCGAAGCCATCGCCAGAGCGATGGGCATTGAAGATGCGAACCGCATCGTCGTTTCGTCCGGATCGGACGAGATCATCCATCTGCTGACCCAATGCTATGCCGGGCCCGGCGACGAAATCCTGCAAACCGAACACGCGTTCTCGATGTACGCCGTCTCGGCCACCGCTCACGGCGCAGCCTGCATCTCGGTGCCGGAGACAGGCCTCACGGCGGGTGCCAATGCCATACTTGCCGGGGTATCGGAGCGGACACGGATCCTGTTCCTCGCCAACCCGAACAACCCGACCGGCACGATGATGTCGGTCGATGCGCTGACTGCCTTGCAGGATGCGCTCCCGCCGCATGTCCTGTTCGTGATCGACGGCGCTTATGCCGAGTATGTCGGCCCTGACTACGAGGCGGCCATCCGCGACCTGGTCGACCGGCGGGCGAACACGGTGATGATGCGGACCTTCTCGAAGATCCACGGGCTGGCAGCGGCACGTCTCGGCTGGGCCTACCTGCCGCAGGAAATTGCCGAGACCTTCCAGCGCATTCGCGGCCCCTTCAACGTCAACAGCCTTGCCGTTGCCGCCGGCATTGCCAGCATCAGCGACCCGGCCTTCATCGACATGAGCCGGGCGCACAACACGCTCTGGCGGGCGAAAATGACAGACGCTCTCAACGCGATGGGCCTCGCCACGCCGGGCTCTGAGGCGAATTTCGTGCTGCCCGATTTCGGTTCGGCCGAGCGGGCGGCTGCAGCGAATGACTTCCTCAAGGCGCGCGACATCCTTGTGCGCGCGGTTGGCGGCTACGGTCTTCCCACCCGCCTGCGCATCAGCGTTGGCTCGGCAGAGGACAATGAGGCCGTTCTCGCCGCCCTCAGGGACTTCACCGCGTCGCGCTGATATTGTCGATCAGGCGCGTCTTGCCCATCCACGCGGCGCCAAGCAGCCGCGCGGCCGTTCCGGGCGCCAGCGGCGTATCCGGCAGGTCCAGCAGGGTGTCGGGGTCAACGAGGCTCACATAGTCCAGTGTTCGAAAGCCGGCCGCCATGATCAGCGCCCGCGCTTCGTCCAGCGCAACCGACGGCGTCACGCCAATCGCCAGCCGCACGGATGCCCGGTGCAGCGCCGCCTGCAGCGCGCCGGCGGCGATTCGCTCGTCCGGTTTGAGGTAGAGGTTGCGGGAGGACTGGGCGAGGCCATCGGCATCGCGCGTTGTCTCTCCTCCCAGGATTTCGACCGGAAATCCGAGGTCGCGCACCATGCGGCGGATGATCTGCAGCTGCTGGTAATCCTTCTCGCCGAAGACCGCGACGTCGGGCTGCACGTGCAGGAACAGACGGGCGACGACCGTGGTGACGCCATAGAAGAAATGCGGCCGGTACACCCCGTCGAGCAGGTCGGACATGCCCTCGACCCGCACGTTCGTGGTGTTGCCTGCGGGATACATCTCTTCAACGGACGGCAAATACACAAGATCACAGCCGACAGATTCGAGCCTGGCAATGTCGGCATCTGGGTCGCGCGGATAGGTATCGAAATCCTCTCCGGGGGCAAACTGCGTGGGGTTCACGAAGATGCTGGCAACGGTCCGGGAAGCCTTTTCCCGTGCCTTTTCAACGAGCGAGAGGTGCCCCCCATGCAGCGCCCCCATTGTGGGCACGAATCCCACCGTCTCGCCTGCCTGCTTCCATGCCCGGATGCACTGTGCCAGCTGGGCACGTGTGTTCACGACCGTGACCGGTTTACCTGTACTCGAATTCACTTTGAAAAGGCCCCGACTGGCTATGAAGTAAACGACTTGTTAACCCAAACGAGGGAATTTTAAAGCCATGACATACCGCATCCTCGCTCCGATTAAGTCTTTCGCGCTTTCTGCAGCCCTCCGGGTCGCTGCAGGCAGGTCAAGGATCCTTGAAGCTGTGGCACCAGAGCCGCGGGTTCGGTCCTTCGAGCCGGAACACGTGTCTGACGAATGGATGTTTGATTCGCGGGTCACGCCGGTTTCGGCGGAGGCTTATGTGTTCTCGCGCGAGATGTCGCGGGTTTCAGGCGCCCTCAGCGGATTGCGGTCACTGCTCACACAGATTTCGGCGCACGCGCCGGTGCTCGACAGGATGCCGGAAGGTGTGCCATTCGGTGCGCTCATTGGCGATTCGATTCTCTTCGATGGCGAGCCCATGGCGGCAAGCTACGGTCCGGCGCCTATTGAAGATGCAGACCTGTTCGAAGATCGGTCTGCCTTCCTGCCCGCCGCGGCTCGTCGCGGCAGTGAGGAAGTTTCGCGAGTCGCCTGAGGAATTCGTTCCTTGTCTTTCAACCGCTGAGATCGTGTGGAGTCGCCCAACATGCCCGCAGATGGATTCGCCCCGGTAAGTCAGGTGGGTGGCCCGGACATGTCAGTGCAGCAACGCGATGCACGGGTGATTGTCATCGGTAACGAAAAGGGCGGTGCCGGCAAGTCGACCGTTTCCATGCACCTGTCCGTTGCGCTGATGCGCATGGGCAAGAAGGTCGGCATCATCGACCTTGACGTGCGCCAGCGCACCCTGACCCGCTATCTCGAAAACCGCCTGCGCTGGATGACCTCGACCGGTGCAAAGCTGCCGATGCCGGAAATCATCCGCGTCGATGCCAGCACAGAGCGGGATCTCGACAAGGCCGAGGCCGAGGAAACCCAGCGTTTCCTGTCCAGCCTCGCGCGTCTGAAAAAGGCATGTGATTTCGTCCTGGTCGATGCGCCCGGCGGTGACACATTCCTCTCGCGCCTCGCGCATGTCAGCGCCGACAGCCTGATTACGCCCCTGAATGACAGCTTCGTGGACTTCGACCTGCTGGGCGACGTGAACCCGCAGACGCTCGAAGTGATCCGGCCCAGCTTCTACTCGGAAATGGTCTGGTCCTGCCGCAAGAAGAAGGCGCAGGCGAGCCGCCGTCCGATCGACTGGATCGTCATGCGCAATCGCATGTCGCCGCTGGCCGCCAAGAACAAGGAACGCGTCGGCGAAGCGCTTGAAAACCTGTCCAAGCGCATCGGTTTCCGCCTCGCACCCGGCCTGTCAGAGCGCGTGATCTATCGCGAACTCTTTCCAGCCGGCCTGACCCTGCTTGACCTCACCGAGAAGGGCTCGAACGTCTCCTTCACGATGAGCCATGTCGCCGCGCGCCAGGAAATGCGCGACCTCCTGATCGTCCTGCAATTGCCGGAGCTGATTGGCGCTGAAATCGAGTTCTAGTGGCGGGGCTTGCGGTCCCGGATCCTGTCGAATCCCTCTTTGATCGCAGCAAAACGGGCATCCACGGCCGGTTCGAATTCGGTGTCTGTCATGATGTACGGCCAGTCACCCTCGATCGCTTCGCGCACCAGTTCACCCACATAGAGGGGATCAATGCCATGCGCGATGGCCTCGGCCGCCGCCGCGGCGAATTCTGAACTCTCCAGATCGGCTGCCGCGCCGGTCGTATCCACAGCGCCGGCGAACCGATCAGGTACATTGCGGGCTGATTCCATGATCCTGGTCCGAATGAAGCCGGGGCAGAGGACGGAGACGCCAATGCCGCGCGGCGCAAGTTCCACGCGCAAGCCTTCCGAAAGCGCCACCACGCCGTACTTCGTGACATTATAGGGCGGGGCAACAGCCGCAACGAGGCCCGCGATGGACGCGGTCGATACGATCTGGCCGCCCTCGCCATGCGCCTCGATCAGCGGCCCGAAAATCTCGATGCCCCAGATGACCGACATGAGGTTGACGCCGAGCGTCCAGTTCCAGCCGGCATCAGTCCACTGGCCGTAGCTGCCGCCACCGCCGACACCGGCATTGTTGACGAGGATGTGGACCTTGCCGAAGCGTTCGATCGTGGCGTCAGCGGCGGCCTGCAGCTCGTCCTTGAGGGACACATCCGCGATCACGCCGTCGACATCCGCATTCGTCTGCTTCAGGTCGCTTGTCGCCTTGTCCAGCGCGTCTTTCTCGATGTCGCACATCATTACTTTGACACCCGCTTGCGCCAGTGCCGTGGCGATACCCAAACCGATGCCTGATGCTGCACCCGTTACGAACGCTGTCTTTCCAGCCAGATCTTTCATGTCCGTCCCTCGTTTTCTTTCAGCTTGCGACGTGCGGGCCGTCAGGACAAGCCATAACGCATCGGAAGCCTAGGCAGACAAGGCCGCACCGCTTATAGGCCTCGCGCATGGCGACTTTCCCTTTCCAGATCAAGGCAACCGAAGGCGCGGCCCGCACTGGCACGCTGACCACGCCGCGCGGCGAGATCCGCACGCCGGCCTTCATGCCCGTCGGCACCGCCGGCACGGTCAAGGCGCTCTACATGGACCAGGTGAAGGCGGCCGGGGCCGACATTATCCTGGGCAACACCTATCACCTGATGCTGCGGCCCGGCGCGGAGCGCGTGAAGCGCCTTGGCGGCCTGCATACGTTTTCCGGCTGGAAGGGCCCGATACTGACCGACAGTGGCGGCTTTCAGGTCTGGAGCCTTGCCCAGCTGCGCAAGATGGATGCCGACGGGGTGACGTTCCAGAGTCATATCGACGGGTCAACGCACCGGCTGACACCCGCACGCAGCATCGAGATTCAGGCCGATCTCCTGGGCGCCGATATTTCCATGCAGCTCGACGAATGCACGAATTTCCCCTGCACCCACAAGGAGGCCGAGCGCAGCCTCACCCTGTCGCTGGAGTGGGGCCAGCGATCCCTTGATGCTTTTGGCGACCGGGACAGCCAGACCCTGTTCGGCATCATCCAGGGATCGAACTTCGCAGACCTGCGCGAACAGTCTGCCAAGGGCGTGGTCGCGCAGGGCTTCGGCGGAATCGCGCTGGGCGGACTGGCTGTGGGTGAAGGGCATGAGCAGATGTGCGCGACGATCGACATGACGGTCCCGCACCTGCCTGACGCCCTGCCGCGCTATGTCATGGGCGTCGGCAAGCCGATCGACCTGGTCGAAAGCGTCGCGCGCGGCATCGACATGTTTGACTGCGTGCTGCCCACCCGGTCAGGCCGCCACGGACAGGCCTGGACATGGGCCGGGCCGGTCAATGTCAAGAATGCGCAGTTTGCGGAAGACCTGTCGCCAATTGACGAAGGTGTCGATTGCCCTGCCAGCCGCGACTATTCGCGGGCCTATTACCACCACCTGTTCAAGGCGGGTGAGTATCTCGGCCCCATGTTGCTCAGCTGGCACAATACAGCCTTCTTCCAGGCTCTGATGGCCGAAATCCGTCTCAGTATTCAGGAGGGACGGTTTGAAGCCCTTCGCTCTGAATTGGCGGCGCGGTGGGCTGGGACAAAGTCGTCTCCGAAGGCGGAGACTGAGGCATAGGCCCGGCCGGAGGCGGCTGAGGAAAATCTCCCTTGAACAGGATGTCGTCACTCACTGAAGGGTGGACCATGAAGTCCGGACGCGCAGGCGGCGGGCAGCCCTTGGCCAGCCCATAGCCCTTCAGATAGGCGCGTTGCTGTGCGCCGATCTTGAACGCCTTGTTGTATTTTTTCTCATGCTCGGCCGCGCCGCTGGCTCTCCGGATCAGGCCGCGGAAAGGGATGAATCCCCGGGCCTCGGATGCCAGCATGTTCAATGTCGCTTCAGCGGCCGAATCGGCGAGGATTTCGGTGCGCAGGCGCGCGTCCGGATTGGGCGTATCCCAGTCCGGCCCGAGGACAAGGTCAAGCCTGGCCAATTGGGCTTCAACCGCTTCACAGGTCAGAACCGGCGAAAGTTCGTAAGGGCTCTCCATACCTGCCAGTAACGGCGGAATCTCGTCCCTCCGAAGGTTCAGGTCGTCCAGAGAGGACAATGCAGCGTCCGGCAGGCCGTCGCGCGTCTGTTCCATCGCGCTGGTCGTTACGGTGCCCATCTGGCTGCTCAGGGAGGGAGCGGTGCTGCCATCGGCCGGGACCGTTGACTGTGGGGTGCTGGCGCATGCGGCAAGCGCGGCAAAGGCGCCAAAACAAAGTAATCTTGTGCTCATGCTGTCAGGGTGATGCGAAAAATATGGCGACATCAAGCCTCGCTGTGCAGGTAGCGGTTGACCCGGGAAGCGCCGTTGCCTAAATGGCGCCTTCGGCGTGCCCATAGCTCAGCTGGTAGAGCAACTGACTTTTAATCAGTAGGTCGCAGGTTCGAACCCTGCTGGGCACACCATTACCCTCCCGAACTGCCAGGAAACACCGCTTTCGCGGCAGGATCGCGGCGCCTCTGGACGCCCATCTTGCTGGCGTGCGGAACGCCCCGCTGGTTCAGCCATTGGTTCTCCAGACACAGGAGTCCTCAATGAAACATACCAAAGCCGATACAGACCCTCAACGTGAACAGGAACTGAGCCGGCAGCGCGGCTACGGTGAAACACCGGGGCGCGGTGACGATACGGCCGAATCCGGTTTTCGGGCTGGGCAGGCCACCGGTTCAGACGATGATCATGGCATCCTGCGGGATGATGGCCAGCGACGCCCGGTAGGTGACGAAGGCGAGCCTATCGATGCGCAGTCCAACCCTGTCATCAGCCCGGATGATGACAGGTCTCCGAACACGCCGGCAATGCTGGATGCCGACAAGGGCAGCCGCAAGGCAACGCCGGGCGCGGTGAAGCCCGCACCGGGCAATACCGAACTCGAAGATGCCTATTCGAAAAACGATCCCGGCGTGGACACCAAGGGCTGAACTTGCGACACCTTGCCCGTGCCTGCAGCGATCCGATAAGCCTGTCACGGTGTGGCGAAAGGCGAGTCGGATGAGTGCAGACAGGATCAGGCGGGCGAGCTTGCGGGATTCAATCCTGGAGGAGGCCCGCAGGCGTGTGCTCCTGATGGGAATCCTGAACGTCACGCCGGACTCGTTTTCAGATGGCGGGGTATTTTTTGATTCGGCTGCGGCCATAGCGCAGGCGCAGCGGATGGAATCCGAAGGCGCTGACATTCTCGACATCGGCGGGGAGTCGACACGTCCCGGTGCAGCCCCTGTCAGCGCGGAGGATGAAGCGCAGCGTGTCCTGTCGGTCCTGCCCGGCCTCTGCGCCGATGGATCGCGCGTGGTCTCTGTCGATACATACAAGGCCAGCGTCGCCCGCGTAGCGGCGGAGGCCGGAGCGGTGATCATCAATGACGTTTGGGGCATGACGCGGGACGCCGGCATGGCGCAGGCCGTCGCTGACACCGCAAGCGCCGTGGTCGTGACCTATAATCGCGGGAAAGCCGACCCGGACCTGAACCTCGTCGATGACATGCGCGCATTCTTCGATCAGGCTTTCGGTGTTGCGCAGGAGGCCGGTGTGCCGCGCGAGCATATGATCCTCGATCCCGGCGTCGGATTTGGTAAAACATGGGAACAGAATTTTGGCGTGCTGGCACGTCTCGATGTCATGCTCGACTATGGCGTGACGGTTCTGGTCGGCGTGTCTCGCAAGTCCTTTATTGGCAAATTGCTGGACCGTGACGTGGATGATCGTTTGATCGGAAGCCTTGCCGCAGGTCTCGCAAGCGTCCAGAGAGGCGCTTCGATTCTGCGCGTCCATGATGTGGGCGCCCACGCGGACGCACTGAAAATGTGGAATGCGATAGGCGAGGCACAATGACAGACCGGGTTTTCGTTTCGAATCTCAGGCTTCACGGCCATCATGGCGTGATGGACGCGGAGAAATCGCTCGGCCAGAAATTCATGGTCGATATTGATTGCCGCGTCATTCGGCAGGCCGATGCCATCGACAGGCTGAGCGGGACGGTGAACTATGCTGATCTATGTGACCTTGCCGCCGAAGTATCGGCCCAGGACGATTTCAACCTGATTGAAACGCTGGCGCATGATATTGCAGCGGCGATCCTGTCGCGTTTTGCCATGGTGCACCAGGTGATGGTCACCGTGCGCAAGCCGTCGGCGCCGATAAAGCATATTGTCGACCATGTCGGCGTGTCCGTAACGAGAGGCCGCGATGACTGAGGCAGCAATCGCCCTGGGGTCCAATGTGGGAGACCGCACAGGTTTTCTGGCGTCTGCCCTGCGTGCCATCGGCGCGCTGCCTGGCTGCAGGCTGACAAGGGTTTCATCTGCCTACAAGACGCGCCCGTGGGGAAAGACAGACCAGGGCGAATTCATCAATATGTGCGCCCTGATCGATACGGATCTGTCGCCGGCAGACCTGCTCGCTGCGGTGAAGGACGTCGAATCGTCGCTGGGCCGCACGGCATCAGAGCGATGGGGGCCGCGTGAGATCGATATCGACCTGCTGATCATTCCCGGCGTGGAGATGCGGACCGAAGATCTGACCCTACCGCATCCGCGCATGTCCGAACGGCTGTTCGTCATTGCGCCGCTGGCTGAAATCGCGCCTGACCTGACGCTGGGCAACCAGCGGATGGACGCACGCGCCAAGGCCTTGCAGGCAGCGGCCAGGCCGAATGATTGCGTTGTCGATGACGAGGCCACGGAACTCATCAAGGCGGTTCTCGAAACGAAATAAGGGGCCCGCCTTTCAGCGCGCCCCTCATGTTCCGGGCGTCATGGCCTAGAGGTTCTTGACGATATCCTCGACCATCTTCTTGGCGTCGGCGAGCAGCATCATCGTGTTGTCGCGGAAGAAGAGTTCGTTCTCGATGCCGGCATAGCCGGAACCCATCGAGCGTTTGATGAAGAGGACCGTCCCGGCATTTTCCACATCGAGGACTGGCATGCCGTAGATCGGCGATGTCTTGTCGGTCTTCGCCGCCGGGTTGGTCACGTCATTGGCACCGATAACGAACGCCACTTCGGAATTGCGGAAATCGGAGTTGATGTCTTCCAGTTCGAACACCTCGTCATAAGGCACCTGCGCTTCGGCGAGCAGGACGTTCATGTGCCCCGGCATCCGGCCTGCAACAGGGTGGATGGCGTATTTCACTTCAACGCCTTCTTCCTTCAGCTTGTCGGCCATTTCCTTCAGGGCGTGCTGGGCCTGCGCCACAGCCATGCCGTAGCCGGGCACGATGATGACCTTGGAAGCGTTCTTCATGATGAAGGCCGCGTCCTCTGCCGAACCGCGCTTGAACGGGCGGTCGACCTGCACGCCGCCAGCAGCGGCGGCATCGTCGCCGCCGAAGCCACCGAGGATGACCGAGATGAAGCTGCGGTTCATGCCCTTGCACATGATGTAGGACAGGATCGCGCCTGACGAGCCGACGAGCGCGCCGGTGATGATCAGCGCGAAGTTGCCAAGCGTGAAGCCGAGCGCCGCAGCGGCCCAGCCGGAATAGGAGTTCAGCATCGACACGACGACGGGCATGTCGGCGCCGCCGATGGGGATGATCAGCGTGATGCCGAGGATCAGGGCGAACAGCGTGAGCAGGAGGAAGGCCCAGTGCGCATGGCCGTGGCTGGCCATCAGCACGCCGACCAGCACGATGATGCCGGCTGCGAGCGCGATGTTCAGGATGTGGCGCCCGGGCAGCATGATCGGCGCGCCGCCCATGTTGCCGTTGAGCTTGGCAAAAGCGATCAGCGAGCCGGTAAAGGTGAGCGCGCCGATGGCCGAGCCGAGCGAGAGTTCGATCAGCGAGGCGGCGTGGATGCCTTGGGCGTCTGCAATGCCAAAGCCGAGCGGAGCGTAAAGTGCGGCGGCCGCCACCAGCACGGCGGCGAGGCCGACAAGGCTGTGGAAGGCGGCGACGAGCTGCGGCATGGCCGTCATGGCGATGCGCTTGGCGATGACGGCGCCTATGGTGCCTCCGATCGCGACGCCGCCAAGGATGATGCCCCAGGTGGCGAGATCAAGTTGGTTCCAGAGCAGGACGATGGTCGTGCCCACGGCAATGGCCATGCCGATCATGCCGTTGCGGTTGCCCTTGCGGCTGGTGGCCGGGCTGGAGAGGCCGCGCAGCGCCAGGATGAAGAGCACGCCTGCGACGAGGTAGAGCGCGGGCGCCCAGGTGGAGTGGAAACTGTCCATCAGACTACTCCCCCTTCTTTTTATACATGGCCAGCATGCGCTGGGTGACGAGGAATCCGCCGAAAATGTTGACGCTGGCGAGCATGACGGCGACGCCGCCGAGGATCTTGGCGATCCAGTTGTCGGCGGTGAGGCCGGCTGCGGCAGCGGCCACAAGGGCGCCGACGATGATCACGGACGAAATGGCATTGGTCACGGCCATCAGTGGCGTGTGCAGGGCGGGCGTCACGCTCCAGACCACGTAATAGCCGATGAAGCAGGCCAGAACGAAGATAGCGGCGAGGAAAATGGTCGGGTTCACGCCGCCGGACTCTGCAAAGGCAGGCGCGGCGAGAAGGAGCGCCGTCGCGGCGAGGCTGCTGAGGCGTTTCATGATTTCACCCTGTCATTCACGGTTTCACCATTGCGCGTGAGCAGCATGGCGGTGACGATTTCGTCGTCTGTATCGAGGTTGAGCGCGCCATCCTCGGCGGTGACAAGCGGCAGGAAGGCCAGCAGGTTCTTGGAGTACAGCGAGCTCGCATCGGCCGGCAGGCGCGCAGGCAGATTCGAGAAGCCGGCAATTTTCACGCCGCCCACATCGACAATCTCGTCGGATTTCGACAGCGGGCAGTTGCCGCCCTGGCTGACCGCCATGTCGACGATGACTGAACCGGGCTTCATCGTTTTCACCATGGCTTCGGTGACGAGCACCGGTGCAGCGCGGCCGGGGATAAGGGCCGTCGTGATGACGATGTCCTGCTTGGTGATGTGCGACGCCGTGAGTTCAGCCTGCTTGGCCTGATATTCCGGTGACATCTGCTTGGCGTAGCCGCCAGCGGTTTCGGCGGCCTTGAACTCTTCATCCTCGACCGCGATGAACTTGGCGCCCAGCGAGGCGACCTGTTCCTTGGCGGCGGGACGAACGTCCGTTGCCGTCACCACGGCGCCGAGGCGGCGGGCCGTGGCGATGGCCTGCAGGCCGGCAACGCCGACGCCCATGATGAACACTTTGGCGGGCGCGATCGTACCGGCCGCCGTCATCATCATCGGCATCGCGCGGCCATAGGTCTGCGCGCCTTCGATCACGGCGCGGTAGCCGGCGAGGTTGGATTGGGAAGACAGGGCGTCCATGGACTGTGCGCGGGATATGCGCGGGGTGAATTCCATCGACAGGGATGCGATTTTCTTGCCATTGAGCGCGTCCAGCAGGCCGGGTTCAAGCGCGAACGGGTCCATCAGGGCGAGCAGGGCCGCACCGTCCGGCAGGGACGCGATCTCGGCGACCTCCGGGCCACGCACCTTGAACACCACATCGGCGCCCTTGGCGGCCTCGGCAGCATTGCTGCCGATCACTGCCCCCTCCGCCTTGTAGGCATCATCCATAAAGCCTGCGACCACGCCTGCACCCGTCTCGACGGTTACAGAATGTCCCAGACCGACCAACTTCTTGACGGTCTCCGGTGTTGCGGCCACACGGGTCTCACCGGAGCGTCGCTCCCTCAGCACTGATATTTTCATGCCGCTGAGATAGAGGCAAATTATTGCGTGACGCAACATGAAATTTGGAGGTTGAGGGCATGGGTATGTTTAGTTTGGCTAATCGAACGGCTTTGGTTACCGGCGCGTCCAGCGGGCTTGGCCGCCATTTTGCGGGCGTTCTGGCAGAGGCCGGCGCCCATGTCGTGGTGGCGGCGCGGCGGATGGATCGCCTCGAGGCTGTCGCTGCAGAAATTGAAAAGCGCGGCGGCAAGGCCTTGCCAGTGGAAATGGACGTGACAAGCGAAGACAGCGTGACAGGCGCCTACGCGGAAATCGCCGACGCACTGGGGCGTCCGTGCGACATCATCGTCAATAATTCCGGCATGTCGCGTGAAGGCTGGTTCACGAAAATGCCCGAAGACGACTGGAATGCTGTCATCGACACAAACCTCACAGGCGTCTGGCGTGTTGCCAAGCATGGCGCCAACGCGATGACGGCCGCCAAGGTGCCCGGGTCCATCATCAATATTGCCTCGATAACGGGCCTGCGTACGCAGATGATGACGACCGCCTATTCGGTTTCCAAAGCCGGGGTCGACCACATGACCCGCCAGATGGCCGTCGAGATGGCACGCTTCGGAATCCGCGTGAACGCGATCGCGCCCGGCTATTTCAAGACCGAGATCAATGATGATTTCCTCGAATCGGAAGAGGGCCTGAAAATGATTCGCCGAATCGCCCAGCGCCGTATCGGCGATGTTTCCGAACTGTCGGGCCCTCTCCTGCTGCTCGCGTCCGACGCTGGCAGTTTCATGACCGGCGCAACCATCGTCGTCGATGGCGGCCACACGCTGATGCCGCTTTGATCTTGCCATCCCGGAATCACGGGACTAAAGCCTGTTCCACGCAAAAGGTGCCTGCCTAACCGCAGGTGAAAAGGGAAGCCGGTGAGAATCCGGCGCTATGCCCGTAACTGTAAGCGGAGAGGGACTGGCCATAAAGCCACTGGGAATTTCCCGGGAAGGCGGCCTGTTCCACCGATCCGCAAGCCAGGAGACCTGCCTCTTGCCGTCGTTTGCCCTGGTCCGGGTTCAGACCAATGGCAGCGGAGGCTGATACTCCGTCTACGCGACACTTTTGGTGTAACGCCCGGCCATTGCGCCGGGACAACGGAGTGTGAGCGATGCTCAAACAATACCTTCTGGCCGGCGCAGCCGTGCTGGTCCTATCCGGCGCCGCGACGGCGCAGGAATCAGCCCTTGATCTCGAAGTCGTATCTGTCATCGGCCTCCGGCCTGCGCCAGCCGACGACATCACTGCCAGCGTCAGCGTGCTGACGGCGGACGACCTTGCCATTCGCATGTCGCCCAACGCCGCAGACCAGCTGCGCGCTGTTCCCGGCGTGGGCGTGTCGCGTTCGGGTGGCACCGGCGCGCTTAGCCAGGTTCGCCTGCGCGGCGCCGAGGCGAATCACACGCTTGTCCTGCTCGACGGGATCGAGGTGTCCGACCCGGTCAATGGCGAGACCGATTTTGGACTGCTCACCGGCATTGGCGCCACGCGTATCGAAGTGCTGCGCGGCGAAGCCTCGTCAATCTACGGCTCTGATGCCATTGGCGGCGTGGTGTCCCTGTCGACCGAGGGTGCCAGAGGCCTGCAGGCGTTCGGCGAGATCGGCACGGAAGACACGGCCCGCGCCAGTGCGTCCTATACAGGCGAAAGCGGCGCTGCGCGCTATGGAATGGGCATCAGCGGCTTCACGACAGCCGGCGTAGATGTTTCGGGCCTCGGCGGCGAGAAGGATGGATCCGACGCGCTGTCCGTTGTCGTCCGCGGCGCCATCGATCTCGATACAGACTGGACGCTTTCGGGGCTCGCTCTCGCGCGCCGGTCGAATGCCGACTTCGATTCCGACACCGATTTTGATGGCTTGCTCAACAATGTCGACAAGAAAATGGAAGCCGATCAATATATCATAGGCACGTCCCTGTCCGGCAAGATCGGCCAGATCGGTCATGTCTTCCGCACCAGCTATAATGAAGTGACACGCGAGAATACGACCGAGGGTGCCAGGACGGACGATTCGGCTGGCGAGCGCCTCAAGGTATCGTGGAGCCCGTCGCTCGGTTTTGCCAATCAGGAACTGACCGGTCTAATCGACTACGAAAAGGAAGATTATGACCGCACAGACGTTGCTTATGCCGGCGCGACGGATGCGTCGGAAACCTTCGAGAGCGTGGGCCTTGCGCTTGAATACCGCGTGAAGCTTGAAGCGCTCGATCTCAGCGCCTCTGGCCGCTTCGATGACAATCATGGCCGGTTCGATGATGCCACGACATGGCGCATTGGTGCGGGCTACGCCTTTGACGCGATCAGTGCGCGTGCGCGGGCATCGGTCGGAACGGGGGTGAAAAACCCCACGTTCACGGAATTGTTCGGCTTTTTCCCGGGAAGCTTTATCGGCAACCCCGATCTCAAGTCGGAGCAGTCCACCAGCTGGGAAATCGGCTGGGACCAGCAATTCGGCGCGGCAACGCTGTCGGCAGCTTACTTTGAAGCTGACCTTGAGGATGAAATCTACACGGCGTTTGATTCCAGCTTCAATTCGACGGCAGCGAACCGCGACGGAAAATCCAAACGTAGCGGCGTCGAACTGTCCGGGCGCTGGCAGGCATCCGATGCGCTGAGCGTCGCCGGGCAGGTAACCTTCCTGCAGAGCGAAAGCGATGATGGCAGTGACGAGATCCGCGTGCCTGACAAGACGGCGTCCATTTCGGTCGACTGGCAGCCGGAACCTGATGGCTACCGTATCGGCGCCGCGCTCGATTATGTCGGCGATCAGGATGACTTTGACTTTGGCAGCTTCCCGTCGCGCCGTGTCACACTCGATGCGTACACGCTGTTCTCGGCCAGCTTCGAATACCCGATCACCAAACGAATGGCGGTCACCCTGCGCGGTGAAAACCTGTTTGATGAAACGGCAACAGACGTGTTCGGATATAAAACACCGGGCGCAGCAGCCCTGGTCGGGGTGAAACTGCGATGATGCGATGGGCGCTCCTTTTCCTGCTGACGCTGTCCCCCTTGGCGGCAGCAGACGAAGTGCGCCCGACTGTCGTCTCGCTCGACTATTGTGCGGACCAGTTTGTGCTCGGCCTGGCCGATCGCGAACAAGTCCGCGCCCTTTCCAGGGATGCAGAGCGTCCATTCAGTTTCCTGCACGAGCGGGCTGAGGGATTGCCCAAAGTCCGCGCCACGGCAGAGGATGTGATCGCGCTGCAGCCTGATATTGTCGTGCGCAGCTGGGGCGGTGATGCGCGGGCCCTGGCATTCTTCGAACGGATGGGCATCCGCACGGTCCAGATCGGATACGCGACGGACATGGAGGGTGCCGCGCGTGTGACCCGTGAAGTCGGCGCGGCGCTGGGGCAGGCGGCGCGGGCGAATGCGCTCGTGGCGTCGATGCCGGACGCCGAGCCGGCCACGGGCGCGAGCGCGCTTTACATCACTCCCGGCGCCGTCACCGCCGGCGAGGGCACGATGGTCGATGCGATCATGCACCGGGCAGGACTTCAGAACGCCGCAACAGGTGCCGGTTGGCACAGCCTGCCCCTGGAAAAACTGGTCATGCAGCCGCCCGCCGTCGCCCTGACCGCCTTTTTCGGGTTTGATGATTACGCTTTCGATCAATGGAGCAGCGCGCGCCATCCGGCGCTTGCCTATGCGCTGAAGGATGCAACAGTCGTGCGCATGACTGAAAGCCGCCTGACATGTCCTGCATGGTTCGTCGCTGATGAAGCCCGCCACGTGGCTGCGGCACTGCAGGCTGCGCCATGAAGCATGTTTCGCTCATCCTTGCGGCCGGGTGCGTGGTCCTGCTCTCGCTTTCGGTTCTGGTTGGCAGTGCGCCATTGGGGCTGGGTGAGACCTTTGCGGCCTTGATCGGGCAGGGGACGGAAGCTTCGCGCCTCATTGTCTGGGAAATCCGCCTCCCGCGCGCTGTGGCGGCATTTGGTGTCGGCGCGGCGCTTGGCCTGTCGGGTGCGGGTTTGCAGGGATTGCTGCAGAACCCGCTCGCCGGGCCCGGTGTGCTCGGCGTATCGGCTTTCGCGTCGCTTGGGGCCGTGATTGCCATCTATTTCGGCCTGGCAGCAGCGGGCAGTTTCGCCGTGCCCCTGGCTGCCATCCTCTTTTCGGGGCTCGCCGTCGCACTGTTGCTCTTCGCCGCCGGGCGTGGTGCCAGCACGGTAACGCTCCTTCTGGTCGGTATTGGCCTGTCGAGCCTTGCGGGCGCGCTCATGTCGCTTGCGCTGAACCTTGCCCCAAACCCCTACAGCCTGTCCGACCTGATAAACTGGATGCTCGGCTCAGTCGCCAACCGGTCCTGGACTGACGTCGGCATGGCCGTTCCGGCCTGGGCACTCGGTGCGGCGGCCGTCCTCATGGCGGGACCGTCGCTTCGGGCCCTGTCGCTTGGCGAGGAGACGGCCGCGTCACTTGGTGTGAGCCCTGCCCGAGTACGCCTGCTGATCATTGTCGGCACGTCGCTGCTGGCCGGGGCGAGTGTCGCTCTGGCGGGCACGATCGGCTTCGTCGGCATGGTCGCCCCCCACATTGTGCGCCCCCTTGTGAAGCATGATCCCCAGCGTGTCCTGCTCCCTTCGGCGCTGGCGGCAGGGGGCATGTTGCTCGGCGCCGACATGCTGGTGCGCGTGCTGCCGTTTTCGCAGGAATTGAAGCTCGGCGTTGCCGCCGCCCTGTTCGGCGCACCCGTGTTCATCTGGATCGCTGCGCGACTGGGAGGCAGCACGCGATGATCACTGTGTCAGGTGTTCATGTTGATCTCGGCAACCGTCCAGTCCTGTCCGACGTGTCATTCGGCCTCGCGCCGGGGGAATTCGTCGGGCTCGTCGGGCCCAATGGCGCCGGAAAGAGCACGCTGCTGCGCGTGATGACCGGCCTGCTGGCGCCCCGGCAGGGCAAGGTCAGTTATGGGGATGCCGATATCGCATCGCTGACCCATCGCGAGCGCGCCTTGCTGGTCGCCTGGCTACCCCAGGCGCGGCCCGTGGCCTGGAACCTGATCGCGGAAGACCTTGTCGCGCTGGGCCGCTTCGTCACCAGTCCCGCGCCGTATGAGCATTGCGGGCCGGCCGACAAGGAAGCCATCGACGACGCCATGGAGCGCGCCGGGGCGACCCCATACCGCCACCGTGCAGTGCACACATTGTCGGGCGGCGAGCAGGCACGTCTTCACCTCGCCCGCACCCTTGCCACCCCCTCCCGCACCCTCTTGCTGGACGAGCCGGGCGCCGCGCTCGACATTGCTCACCGCCTCGCCCTCATGCGGGTGTTGCAGGAACAGTGCGACGCCGGACGTGCTGTCGTGGCGGCGATCCACGATCTTGACCTCGCTTCACGCTTTTGCAGCCGCATCATCGTGCTGGACCAGGGGACGATTGTTGCGGACGGCCCGCCTGATGAGGCACTTGATGCGGGCTGCCTCGCCCGCGTGTTTGGCGTCCGGCGGAATGGTCAGGGCGTGTTCGAAGCGGTCGCATAATGCCCGATGGTGAATCTATGTGAAACCATTTTGCTGCAGTATGTTAGCCAAAACTTAGGGCATCCATGGCATCTGTCCCTGTGAGATGACCGGAGAGCTCCATGGCTGCGCTGCCTGTACATAACCAGCCGCCCCACCAGGCGGACGTGCCTGAAGCGGATACCGCTGCAGGCAAAACTGGCGTTCAGGCTGTTGAAAAGCACCACACTCCCGAGCATGTCGCCTCTCCGGCGCATGCCCTGCAGGCGCGGATATTGTCCGAGCTGTCCAAGCCTGACCGCAGGTCTGTGCGCAGGATTATTGCCACATTACTGGTGCTCAGCCTGTCGACCTGGCTAGCCGGTTTCGTTCTCTACGCCGCGCTCTGATCGCGAATTGTTCTCTGGCCTTACCGCCGCTTTTGAGCGATAGGGACGCGCTGATACGATATGAAACAGGAGCCGCCGATGCGCGTCAGGAAAGCAGTTCTACCGGTCGCTGGCATGGGCACGCGGGTTCTGCCTGCGACCAAGGCCATCCCGAAGGAAATGCTGCCCGTCGTTGACCGTCCGGCCATTCAGTACGTTGTCGATGAGGCCCTCGAAGCCGGAATCGAGCATATCGTCTTCGTCACCGGTCGTGGCAAAGGCGCGATCGAGGACTATTTCGACATCAATTACGAACTGGATGTGTCCCTCAGGCAGAAGGGCAAGGATGCGATCCTCGAGCAAGTGCAGCGCACCGTGCTGCCGGCTGGGGCCGCGAGTTTCGTTCGCCAGCAGTCACCGCTCGGGCTTGGCCACGCGATCTGGTGCGCGCGCGACATCATCGGCAATGAGCCATTTGCCGTGTTGCTGCCCGATGTGATCGTCAAATCCAGTCCGTCGTGCCTCGCGCAGATGGTTTCGGCGTATAATGAAGTGGGCGGGAACATTGTTGCGGTCGATCCGGTTCCGATGGAACGTGTGTCGTCCTATGGCGTGATCGCGCCGAAATCGCGTAATGGCCGCCTGATCGAGATGTCGGGCATGGTCGAGAAACCCCCAATGGAATCGGCACCTTCGAACCTGAAGATCACGGGCCGCTACATTCTCCAGCCTGAAATCTTTGCCCTTTTGGCTGACCAGGCCGCGGGTGCTGGCGGAGAAATACAGCTGACCGACGCCATGGCGCGCCAGATGGAAACCCAAAGCTATTACGCTTACGAGTTTGAAGGCCGTGAATATGATTGCGGGTCGAAACTCGGCTATTTCGAAGCCGTCATGGCCCATGCGGTCGACAATGAGGAAACCGCCGAAGGCGCGCGTGACCTCATCCGCAAGTTTGCGGCGTCACTTTAGGCAAGCTCCAATCTGACACGAATTAAACGCCCGACAGGACCGGTCTTCGGCGGTTTTTCAGTGGTTAAAACGCACTAAAAGATTGTAAACATTCGGAAATTCCGGATTTTCCGCTTTTACGGAATGTCCCCTCAGGCGGGCACCATGGCATGCGTATTGCACGTGTCAGGGGAATAGCTTGGTGAGTGTTCTAACATGAAACGTCCGATCAAAGCGAAAGCCCGGGATTTCAAGCGTGACATCAATGGCGCCACGGCGGTGATTTATGCCTTGTGCCTGCTGCCTCTGACCATGTTTGTCGGCGTGGCAGTCGATGGGGCGCGCATGGTTTCGGCCAAGAAGCACATGCAAGCGTCGATGGACGCCGCCGTTCTGAATGGCGCGCGTGAATTTGTGAACAATGCTGCAACGGACGATGCGGATCGCAAGGCGCTCACGAAGGCTGCGATCGAGAACATGTACCATCAGGATGTTGCGACCGCTCACACTGATCTCGGCAAGGCAAAGGTTACGTCAACCATCACCGATCTCGGAGAAGTTTCGGCCGTTGCGGTATCCGACCTGCCCATGGTTTTCGGTGCCTTCTTTGGCCGCTCCTTTCAGCAGCTGTCAGTGACGGGAGCGGCGCAGGCCGGCGACAGCCGCAAGATCGAAGTGATCCTCGCCCTCGATAATACGAGTTCCATGTTTGAGCAGGACCGCTTCACCAAGATGCGGGAGGCTTCCAAGGGTTTTGTGAACACGATGTTCGACCAGACACCAGCCGCTGGCCTGATGTCGATTGGTGTCGTGCCCTGGGCATCCGTCGTCAACATCAATTCCGAAGCGCCAGGCGCATGGAATCCGGCGCCAGCCATGGCTGGCACACCGCCTGTGTATGGCTCGGCCCGCACGCCAAACGCCCCGTTCGAAAGCCGCCGGAAGTACCTTTACGAACCGGAAGCTGAAAAAGCCTACACGGCCGCTGCCATGGCGCGTGATTTCGCACCGGTCGAATGGCGCGGCTGCGTGCGATCGGCACCGAATGAACGTGTCGTCAGCACGGGTGGATTCGTCACCAAGCGCCTGACCGACGATGCGGTTTCTGGCATGCGCTGGCATGCCTCCTGGCTGGAGCCGGAGCTGCAGACCTACAGTATTCCGTCACCCCCTTCGCCGCCCAAACCACCAAAGCCGCCGAAGACGCCGAAACCACCATCGCCTCCATCACCGCCGTCCCCGCCACCGCCACCCAAGCCGCCGGTTCCGGGCCCGCAGGGGTCTATCATTGACCTTGCGCCGCCAATCCAGAATGCTTCGCTCGACATTCCAGGCAATCGCTTGCTGAAATGTACCCAAAGCAGCAATCAGGCCGGCTATGACGGTCTTCGGAACGTCTACATGAACGAGACGCAGCTTTGTGCTACGGCCTACAAGAAGCCGTTGAGTGTCATGTCACCTGCCTGTGTGTCTGACCCGACAGAATTCGGCTATTTCGCCAGTGGCGGAAAGGCCTGTGCCTGGCAGCAGGATATTTTCCCGTGGTCGAGCTACAAGCCCGTCTCCGGGCCCAACATGAACTGTCCGACGGCAATGCTCGGGCTGTCAGGTGACCGGGGCCAGATCCTCGAAAAGCTCGATCACATGTATCCTGTACAGGGCGGCACGCAGGCTGACATAGGCTTGATGTGGGGACTGCGCGCGCTGTCTCCCCGTTCGACCTGGGCCAGCTTCTTCGGGACGACCGGTGATCAGGAACCAAAACCGTTCAAGGATGCGGGCGTTCGCAAGATCATGATCCTGCTGACGGACGGCAGGAACGAAGCCCCGTACCATTTCGAAGGCTATTATGGATGTAACGAATCCGGCGACCGCGGTGCTGCGGGCAAGTGCTGGAAGGCCAAGGGCATGAAAAGCCTCGACGGTGACAGCCTTGACGGCCTGACACTGGATTCCTGCAAGGCCATCCGCGAAGACTATGACATCGAGCTTTACACGATTGCTGTGGATATTTCCGATAGCGCCGCGATCAAGCTTCTGGGCGACTGCGCGGCTGATGCGGACCGGACGTTCAACATCACGTCATCGCAACTGGACAAGACATTTTCGGCAATTGCTGCCCGGGAACTTCGCCTGACAAAATAACAGGATGAAGGGGGTTTGAAGGCAGGTCCGGGACAGGCTAGGGCTGTGTCCATGTGCCAGCCATTCAAACTTCCGGATTTTGATGATGTCCTCGCCGCTGAAGCGCGGGTTGCGGGCGTCGTGCGCGAAACGCCTGTCCTGACCCATCCGGCCCTCGATGCTGCTGCGGGCGCGGAAGTGCTCGTGAAGGCAGAGTGCCTGCAGGTCACCGGCAGTTTCAAGATACGCGGCGCAATGAACAGGCTGGCGCAGATTCCCGAGAGCGGCCGCAAGGCAGGCGTGGTCGCATTTTCATCCGGCAACCATGCGCAGGGCGTCGCACGGGCGGCGCGGCTGCTCGGCATGCCGGCACTTATTGTCATGCCGTCCGATGCGCCGCAGGTGAAGGTGGATGGCGTGCTCGCCGATGGCGGCGAAGTGCACTTCTACGACCGGAATTCGGAAAGCCGTGAAGCGATATCGGCTGAACTGGCTGCTGATCGCGGGGCCATCGTGGTGCCGAGTTATGACGATCCGGACATTATTGCAGGCCAGGGGACGCTCGGTCTCGCGTTTGCGCGGCAAGTCGCGGCGATGGGCAAGCCGCTGGATTACCTGGTCTGTTGCACCGGTGGCGGCGGGTTGATTACTGGCGTGGCACTGGCATTCGAGCAGCTGTCATCGAAAACTGAAATCTGGGCGGCTGAACCTGAGGGGCATGATGACTGGCGCCGCTCGCTGGCAGCCGGCGAAATCATTGAGAATGCGCCGGGTACGCGGTCGATTTGCGATGCCATACTCACACCGAAGCCGGGGAACCTGACGTTTCCGCTCGGCAAACGCCTTCTGGCAGGCGCGCTGACCGTCAGCGATGCGGACGTGCGCGGGGCCATGCGGCAGGCCTTCAGGCACCTGAAAATCGTGGCCGAACCGGGTGGAGCAGCGGCGCTGGCGGGGGTGTTGAAGGGGGTTCCAGCGGCGTGGCGAGGGGGCCGTGTGGGGGTGGTGGTGACGGGGGGCAATGTCGATGCGGCTCAATTCGCCGAGGTTCTGTCGACCGACGGCTGATTGCGCCGGCCGGGCTGATGATGGGTTATCTTCTTGTGCGGCCTGACCCTGACACCTTTTGGCCGTGCGGCCCTTTTATGCCCGTAGTCTGGCATTAGGTGTGAGGCATGACACAAACCGTTTATGCTGCAATCGGCGATATTCATGGTGAACTTGATCGCCTGAAGGAATTACACGACCAGGTGCGGTTTTACGCCGACAGGGAGCTGGGCGGGGCGGACCTGACCTGGGTGCACCTCGGCGACCTGATCGACCGGGGCGAGGATTCCTGCGGCGTGGTCGATCACCTGATCGAAATGGAAGCGCGCCTGGGGCCGCGCTGCATAACCCTTCGGGGCAACCACGAGCAGATGATGATCGAGTCGCTTCGGTTCGATGACGAGGCCTCACGCACCAACTGGCTGAAATGGGGCGGTGAGGAAACCATGGAGAGCTATCATCGCCGGGGGCTGGATGGACCGACGGACGTCCATCTTGACTGGTTGCACGCCCTGCCGACCATCCACCGGGACGAACAGCAGGGACTCGTCTTCGTTCATGGCGGGGTTGACCCGGACGCGTTTCCCGAGTGCGGCGAACGTGTGCGTATGTGGACGCGGCGCCGGGAATTCTTTGATACGCGATGCTGGACCGCGCCGGCCCTGATTGGCCAGGTCGTGGTGCACGGTCATACGCCAACGATGGACTGGAAGCCCGATGTCGCAGCCGATGGGCGCAGGATCAATCTTGATACCGGGGCGGTCTATGGCGGGAAACTGACGGCGGCGATCCTTGTGCCAGGCGCCGAACCGCGTTTCCTTCATAGCTAAGAAAACGAACCGAGAATCCCTATCGACAGAGCGATGAATTGCCCGCAACGGCATGATTCAACACCGCTTAATACCTCTTAGGTTTTGGTTAACAGGGGGTTCGGGCGCTGTCCAAGATTTGGACGGCGCTCTTCAACAGACTTTATCGCCTGCACTCTAGTGTCCCAATCTGACCAGGTGGCGGTCATGGGAAAGAGGGTATCCGACGATGAAGCCAACAACCCTGATAAGTCTGGGGCTATCGCTGTTGCTGGGCGCAGGTGCGGTTTTCCTTGGCCGCAACTACATGACGTCGAATACGTCTGATGCATCTGCAGCAAGTCTCATGCCAGCTGTCGAGATGTCGTCCGTGCTCGTCGCCACCTCGGTTATCGAGACCGGAGACCTCATCGATCGCTCCGCACTGAAGGCAACGCCCTGGCCGGCCGATTCGGTTCCGGCCGATGCCCTGCGCAGCTTTGATGAGCTCAATGAGATTGCCTATGCGCGCGGACTGATTGTGCCGGGCGAGCCCCTGATGCGAACCAAGCTCGATCAAACCGGGTCAGTGCTGACGCTTGCCGCGTCGATCACGCCGGGCATGCGAGCCGTATCCGTTGTTGTGGGCAATGATACGGGAGTGGCAGGCTTTGTCCTTCCAGGCGACAGGGTCGATGTGAACGAATTTGTGTCGCTTGAGGAAAGCGGCCGCTCCTCTGTGCGCGATGGCGAGCGTGCATCGGGCGACGTGATCGCGCGATCCGTGCTCAGGAATGTGAATGTGCTGGCCATCGACCAGACGTTTGAAGCCGGCCTCGAAGGCGCACGCCCCTCCAGCACGGTGACCCTTGAGGTGACGCCGGATGATGCGCTTGCATTGAGCGCAGCCAGCCAGCGCGGTGCGCTGGGCCTGGCCCTGATCGGACGCCGCGAGGAAGCCGATCTGGTAGCCGAGATACGCAAGGCCCCGGAGCCGGTGCGTGTCGTGTCACGGCCGCGCGTGGTACGGGCTCCATCGACGGCGCGTATCCGGGTGATCAACGGCGATGCAGAAACGGAAGTCACCACGCCGGTGGCCAAGGAAAAGGCTCCGGCCGGAGGTGCCAGCAAATGAAAAGTTTCCAGAAATTCCTGACAGCCTGTTTTGCGGCGATCATCCTGGCGGCCCCGTCCTCTGGCGCGTGGATACAGCGCAACGCACCTGATGGTGCGACGGTGCTCGTGCTCGAAAAGGGCCGCTCGACGGTCGTCGAAGCCGATCTCAAGTTTGCAACACTGGTTGTCGCCGATCCCGAAATTGCCGACGCGATGGCAACATCAAACCGGTCCTTCTTCCTGCGCGGCAAGCTGCCAGGCACGACAACGGTCCTGATCTATGATGCCGCCGGTGAAATCGCCGAGCTCATTGAAGTCGAAGTCGAGCTTGGCCTTGATGAATTGAGAACGGACCTGAAGAATCTTCTGCCAGGCGAAGACATCAATGTCTACGCCGTGCATGATGGCGTCTTCCTGGATGGCAAACTGACAACAGCGGCGGCGGCCGAAATGGCGCTGCAACTTGCCGAGCGGCATGTGCCGGGCGGAGTGGCCAATGGGCTTTCAGTCGGTCAGAGCCAGCAGGTCCTGCTCGAAGTGCGCTTTGTCGAGGCCAGCCGCAGTGCGGTGAAGGAAATCGGCTTTGGCAATTCGTTCGATGCCAATGATGTTGTCGGCGTGACTGACGGCGGCACGATTTCGGGAATTGCAGAGAAGACAATCGCCTTGTTCACGAATGTCGGAAACGAGAATGTCGATATCACCTTGCGTGCACTGGAGCAGAAGGGAGTCATCCGTACACTGGCAGAGCCGAACCTTGTGGCACTGTCGGGTGACACGGCCAGCTTCCTGGCGGGGGGTGAGTATCCCATTCCGGTTGCCAACGAGAACAACCAGATCAGTGTGGAATTCAAGAAATTCGGCGTGAGCCTGGACTTCACGCCAACGGTTCTGGGCGACGGACTCGTCAACCTGCGTGTGCGTCCGGAAGTGTCGTCGTTGGACCGCGCCAATGGCATCCGGTCGGCCGGCATTGAAATACCGGGTATTTCCGTGCGCCGGGCCGATACGACGATCGAGCTGCACGACGGCCAGGCCTTTGCGATCGCGGGCCTCCTGCAAAACGACTATTCCAATGATGTGCGCCAGACGCCGTGGCTGGGCAATGTGCCAGTGCTGGGCCAGCTGTTCGCGTCCAAGCGCTACCAGAAGAATGAGAGCGAGCTTGTAATCATCGTTACGCCGCGTCTCGTGCAGCCGGCGCCGCATCCGGACATGCTCAGTTCGCCGCTGGATGCATTCGCTGAACCGACTGAAGCCGAGCTGTTCCTGCTGGACCAGACGGCCATCGTTCCACTGGCAAACTAGGGAGGCCACGACATGAGAAAATACAACCGGAGCACCGGCACGATCGCCGCCCTTGCCCTGCTGACCGCATGCGCCAGCCACGACCATCAGGATGTTTACCTGTTGGGTGGTGCGACCGAGACAAACATTGCCGCCCAATCCGTGCGCGATGTGAATCTTCCGAACTCGCGGCAGATCGAGTCGACGTCGGGCGTAAGAGCCGCGAATGCCGTGAAGGCACTGAACGAAGGCAAGCCGAAAGAACTGCGTCAGGCGTCCGCCGGCGGAACGGGCCGCTGACATGTTTGAACCCGTCCTGAAACCGGAACCGACACTGCCGCCGTCGAACCGGGTGATCCCTTCGCTTGCCGCGCTGGCCAGCCCCGAGCGGATGGCGGCGCTCAAGGCCTGTTGCGCAGAGTTTTCAGATCTCTCGGGGCTTTCATCGTCCGAGATCGTCCTGCGCCATGGCGGGGGCCTGGTGCTCGTCGAGCAGGGCGTTGACGGCTATGACCAGGTGATCCTGACACTGGCTGTGGAGCGTCCCAACACGGCGGTCATCGTTGTATCCGACCAGTTGCCTGGCCATATGGTCAGGGCACTAATGAAGCTGGATGCATCCGATATCGTGCCCGGTTCGGCCGGCATTGAGGAAGTGATCGATGCTGCCGAGCAATTGCGTGAGACGCAGTCAGTTCAGGGGTCTGGCGCGACATCGAAATGCTGGGCATTTCGCGGCGCGGTTGGCGGTGCGGGTGTATCGACGCTGGCCATTGAAAGCGCCTTTGCTCTGGCGCGCAAGGTGGGCCCCGGAAAGGTCTGCCTGGTCGACCTGAACGTCGCCGACGGCATGGTCACGTCATTTCTGGAAGCCGTGCCGAAGCTGGATCTCTATGCCCTCGCCGATGCGCCTGAACGCCTTGACCAGCGCCTGCTGGCGGCCTGGTGCTGGGAGCACGCCGACGGCGTGTCGCTGATCGCCGCGCCGCGCAACCCGGATGCCGATCTTCTGGCTGGCGAGCCTGCCATGCTTCGCCTGCTGGATGTGGCATGCAGCGCATTCGAATACGTGCTGGTGGATATGCCTCGCCACATGATGCCCTGGACAAAGCCCATTCTGAGCGCCGTCGACGAGGCGATCATCGTAAGCGAATTGACGGTGCCGAGCCTGCATGCGGCCGCTGACATGTGCCGGGAAACGGATGCCCTGCGGGGCGACCGCGGCACGTCGAAACTCGTGCTGAACCGCATGTTCCCCAAGAAGCGCTTCCGTGCCGAGTTTGCGGTCGACAAGGCCGAACAGGCTATCGAGCGGGAGATACACACGACGATCGCGTCCGACTGGGACGCGGCGCGCACGGCAGTCAATCTCGGCAAGCCCATTGCCGACGTGAAGCCCAAGAGCCAGCTCGTGCTGGACGTCCAACAATTCGTTGACCGGCTCCTGCCGGATGACGTTGCCGCGGGAGCGGCACAACCCCAAGCAAGGAAGCGCGCGAAATGAGCCGGTTCGGATCGAGTACTGCGGCGCCTGCGCCGGTCATCATGCCGACTGCGAAACCCGATGACGCAAAAGCGCTGCTTGCTCAGGTGCTCACGAAAGCCAAGGACGAAACCAAGGCATTCGACCTGCTCGACGCCAAGCTGCGCGTGCATGCAAAACTGATCGACGAACTTGACCTGTCGGCGCTGGACAAGCTGGATGACGGCACGATGCGCCAGCGTGTGCGCGGGATCATTTCGGAAATCATCCGCAAGGAAGAAATGGCGCTTTCCTCGTCGGAAGAGATATCCTTCGCCGATGCCGTGATGGATGAAATGACCGGTCTGGGACCCATCGAGCCCCTGCTGAAGGACGATTCCATCGCAGACATCCTGATCAACGGCTACGATCAGGTCTACATCGAACGCCATGGCGAACTTCAGCTGGCGCCAGTCCGCTTTGCCGACAACGACCATTTGCTGCGCATCGTGCAGCGGATTGTTTCCGCGGTAGGCCGCCGCGTTGACGAAAGCCAGCCGCTGGTCGATGCGCGCCTTCTGGATGGCAGCCGCGTGAACGCCGCCATCGCGCCGATTGCGATTGACGGCCCACTGGTTTCGATCCGCAAGTTTTCCAAGTCTCCGCTGACGATGGACAAGCTGGTCAGCTTTGGCGCCATTCCTGGGCCTGTCGCCGAGTTCATTCTCGGAGCGGTCAAGTGCAAGGCGTCAACCGTCATCTCGGGCGGTACGGGTTCAGGCAAGACAACGCTTCTCAACGCATTGTCATCGGCGATCAGCCCGAAAGAGCGTATGATCACGATTGAGGATGCCGCCGAACTCCAGCTGCAGCAGCCGCATGTCGCGCGGATGGAAACGCGCCCGCCAAATATCGAGGGCAAAGGCGAAATCCGCCAGCGAGAACTGGTCAAGAACGCGCTGCGCATGCGGCCTGACCGGGTCATTCTCGGCGAGGTGCGGGGTGAAGAGGCATTTGACATGCTGCAGGCCATGAATACAGGCCATGAAGGGTCGATGGCGACCATCCACGCCAACAATCCGCGCGATGCCATCACGCGCCTCGAACAGATGGTCATGATGGGCGGAATGAAGATCTCCGAAGAAGCCATCCGGGGGCAGATTGCCTCTGCCGTGAACTTCATCGTTCAGGCCTCACGCCTATCAGACGGTTCGCGCAAGGTTATGTCGATTGCCGAGATTACCGGCATGGAAGGCTCGGTCATCCAGATCCAGGAAATCTTCAAGTTCGAACGCACTGGCACGACGGCAGAGGGCAAGGTGATCGGCAAGTTCGTCGCGACCGGCCTGCGCCCGAAATTTCTAGACGAGATGGAACGGCGCGGTGTTCCCATGCCCGCCGGCATGTTCGACCCTGCAACTGTTTTCTAGAGGTTCGCGACGTGCTCGGCCTGCCAGATATGTCCGGTTACAATATGTTCCTCGTGATCTGTGCGATCATGGCGGCGGGTGCATTCTTTTTCGTGATCCAGGCGGGGTCGGAGCTTGTCACACAGGCAAAGACCCAGCGCATTGTGAACCGCAGGCTTCAGTTCAAGGTCAAGTTTGCGAGCACAAGCGAGGCCATGGTCGAACTGCGCAAGAGCCGGGGCCTTGATGCCGACGGCAACTTTGCGATGCCGCTCGAGCGGTTCAACCGTCTCGTTGTTCGTTCCGGCCTGCCGTACCAGCCTCTGAGATGGGCCGCCATGTCGCTCGCAGCCGGACTGGTCGCGGCGATTGCCTATGTCCACTTTGTTGGCGGCTGGTTGCCGGCTGGCGGCATTGCGATTGTGGTGTTCTTTCTCGGGCCACTGGCTGTGCTCAAGCATGTCGCCGGCAAGCGCCGCAAGAAGCTGGCGGCGCAACTGCCGGATGCCTTGCAGATCGTCTGCCGCAGCCTTGAGGCTGGCCACCCCGTGGCGACGGCTGTCGCGCTAGTGGCGCGGGAAATGCCTGACCCGATCGGAACGGAATTCGGCATGACGGCGGATGAAGTGTCCTATGGCTTTTCGCTGACCAATGCCGTCCAGCGCATGGCCGAGCGTTCAGGCGATCCGGATGTCGAGCTGTTCGGCGCGACCGTCCGCCTTCAGGAGAAGACGGGCGGCAACCTGTGTGACTTGCTGAAAGCCAACACAACGACGATCCGCGAACGCCAGACAATGCGCCTGAAAGTGAAGGCAGCATCATCTGAGGGGCGCATGTCGGCGCTGATCCTGACGGCGGCACCATTCCTCGTCATGCTGGCCATCCATCTGACGCGGCCGGAATTCTACGGCAACGTGATCCACGATCCGCTCATCCGATATGGGTTCGCAGGCCTGTTCGTATGGATGTTCATCGGCAACATGGTCATGCGCAAGATGATCAATTTCAAGATGTAGGACGCCGAAGTGAACCTCGACCTGTCATCTTCTCCGGAAATCTGGGCGCCCATTCTGATGCTGGGCGCGGCGGTTGCGCTGTTGTTCCCAAGCCTGCTGTCCTTTCTGCGCAGTCGCCGCGACCTTGAAAGCGTCGAGCGCCGGCTGGAGCGGCGCGGACCGGCCATTGCAAACACCGAACAGCGCCGGAACCAGAGCCGAATCGGCAAGGCGGTGGCGGGGATGGCCGACCAGATGGCGCCCGGCGATGACGAGCAGGGCGTCAGCGCCGCCAAGGCACGCCTCGCCTCAGCAGGTTTTACCAGCAAGTCTGCTGTCGGCCGTTACTATTTTGCCCGGCTTGTCTGTATCGTACTGCCTCAACTCGGCCTCCTGGCGGCGTTGCCCTACCTTGCACACCTGCCCGGCAACACGCCGCTCATCATCTCTGTCATGCTGGTCATGATCGGATTGATCGCGCCTGGAATGTATCTGGATAAGCGCGCCAAGGCCCGGAGGCAGGAATGTTCGGCCGGCTTTCCCGACATGATGGACTTGCTCGTCGCCTGCGTGGAGGCCGGGCTCAGCCTTGATGCGTCTGTCCAGCGTGTCGGCGAAGAGCTGGAACTGCGCCACCCCATCATTGCGGGCTTCATGCGGTCGCTCTCGCTTGAGCTGCGTGCCGGACGGGCCCGAAAGACTGCCTGGCGGGGTTTTGCAGACCGGATGGGAATTGAAGAGGCGGGGTCTTTGGCGACCATGCTGCGCCAGGCCGAAGAAATGGGCACCAGCCTGGGGCAGACGCTTCGCGTCTTCTCCGCGGACATGCGCCAGCGGCGCATCCTGTATGCTGAAGAAAAGGCCATGGCCTTGCCCGCAAAACTCACTTTGCCATTGGTTTTCTTTGTTTTTCCGGTTCTCCTGGGCGTCTTGACTCTGCCTGCGGTGGTGATGTTCAAGGAAATTCTTTGATGAAATGGGCGCTAGGCGAGTCAGGCCACTATTGATAGAAACAGACGCATGAGCACAACATATCTCGATTTTGAAAAGCCCATTGCTGAACTCGACGCCAAGATTGCGGAGCTCGAGGCCCTCTCAGGCCAGAAGGGCGGGCCGTCCATCAAGGACGAACTCAACAAGCTGAAGGCCAAATCGACCAAGCAGCTGAAAGACATCTACTCAGACCTCTCCGCCTGGCGGAAGACGCAGGTCGCCCGGCATCCGGACCGCCCGCACCTGTCTGACTATATCGCCACGATTTTCGAGGATTTCGAGGAACTGGCCGGCGACCGCCTGTTCGGCAATGACGAGGCCATTATTGGCGGCCTCGCCCGGTTCAAGGGCCGGTCTGTGGTCCTCATGGGGCATGAGAAGGGCCGCACGACCGAGAAACGCCTGAAACACAATTTCGGCATGGCTCACCCTGAAGGCTATCGCAAGGCCGTGCGCCTGATGGACATGGCGGAGAAGTTCAACCTGCCGGTCCTCAGCTTTCCCGATACGGCGGGCGCCTATCCCGGTAAGGGCGGGGAAGAGCGCGGGCAGGCCGAAGCGATTGCGCGTGGCACCCAGCGCGGCCTGTCGCTGGGTGTTCCCTTCGTGACGCTGATCATCGGCGAAGGCATGTCGGGCGGTGCCATCGGCATCGCGGCGGCCAACAAGGTGCTGATGATGGAACATGCGATCTATTCGGTGATCTCGCCGGAAGGCTGTGCGTCGATCCTGTACCGCGATCCGGCCAAGGCGCGGGATGCGGCGGAAGCCATGAAGATCACGGCGCCGGACCTGTTGAAGACAAAGGTGATCGACGGTGTGGTCAAGGAACCGATTGGCGGCGCGCATCGCGATCCGCAGCGGGCCATGGCGGCAGCGGCGAAGGCGCTGGATGCCGCCCTCAAGGAACTGGAAGGCATGTCACCGCAGGAATTGCGGCGCCAGCGCCGCGACCGGTTCTATGCCATCGGCCGCGAGATCGCTTAAGCGCCGCTTGTAATCGTGCGTCCGAACGGTCAGGCTGATGCCAGATCCTTGGAGGCCAATTCCTTGTTTTGTTTCACTTTAGATGCAAATCCCCTGAACATGGCGGGTGAAACACGCCAGTTGGGCGACTGAAATGGCGGAAAAGGACTGGATTGCGCGTTACTTCGCGCCGCTGGCAAAAGGGCAGGGGGCGGCCGGGTTGCGGGACGATGTCGCGCAGCTGGGAACGACGGGTCCTGTAGCAATCACTGTGGATGCGATGGTGGAAGGGGTGCATTTCCTGGCCAGCGACCCGATTGATACGGTCGCGCGCAAGCTGGTGCGGGCGAACGTGTCGGACCTGCTGGCGAGTGGCGCCGAGCCCGCTGAGGCGCTGCTGACACTCGGCTGGCCAAAAGCCCGCGGAGAGGCGGAAATCGCAGCATTTTCTGCAGCTTTGGGCGACGAGTTGAGCGCGTGGGGCGCGCAGCTGATCGGCGGCGACACGGTGACCAGCCCCCTCGGCCTGTTCCTGTCCCTGACGCTGACGGGGCGCTGCCTGGCTGACGGCCCGGTGCGCCGGACGGGCGCCAAACCGGGTGATGCCGTGTGGCTGACGGGGTGCATCGGGGGTGCCGCGAGGGGGTGGGAGGCGGTTTCGGGGGGTGACAAGGGGGTGGCAGGGGGGTGGCGGGACGCCTACCGGCTGCCGGACCTGCCGCCGCTCGCCGCTGCCGCTTTCATCGCCCGTCATGCAAGCGCCGCCATGGACGTGTCGGACGGCCTGCTGATTGATGCAAGGTCGCTGGCGGCGGCTTCAGGGGTCAGCCTGGAGATCGACCTTGGGGCGGTGCCGTTTGCGGGCGGGGCGGATGGCGAGGCGGAGATGCTGAAGCTGGCGACCTGGGGCGATGACTACCAGGTCCTGTTCACGGCGCCGGAGGCCGCATCGGCCACGATCGCGCAACAGGCGAGTGATGAGGGCATACAACTCGCCCGAATCGGGAAAATCTCTGACATGTCAGGCCTGTCACTGATTTTGCGGGGCCGGAACGTTAACCTGCCTGAAACCCTAGGGTTCGAGCATGGATGAATCGGGTCGCCAGTGACTCGCGTATGAAGGGAGGCAGGTTGCCTCGATCAGGAGGGGCTGGCAGGCATTTACCCATAATAACCAGGTTTTGGAGATCCGGGGCAAACCCGGACCCGCAAAGAGACTCAGGGAAGGAAGGAAGTACCCATGTGGTTTTATATAGCACTCGCCGCAGGCGTTGTGTCGGTCCTGTACGGTTACCTTCAGATCAATTCGATCATGAAGGCCCCGTCAGGCGACGCACGAATGCGTGAAATAGCCCTGGCCATTCAGGAAGGCGCGAACGCCTACCTGAAGCGCCAGTACCGGACGATCGCCATTGTCGGCGCCGTTGTTGCCGTCATTCTGCTCGTTCTGCTCGGCTGGATGGCCGCTGTCGGCTTCATCCTCGGCGCCGTCCTGTCGGGCGCTGCAGGTTTCATCGGCATGCTCGTGTCTGTCCGCGCCAATGTGCGCACGACGGAAGCGTCGAAGAGCGGCCTCAGCGCCGGTCTTGCCCTGGCGTTCAAGTCTGGTGCGATCACCGGCATGCTCGTGGTCGGCCTCGCCCTGCTCGGGATCGTTCTCTATTACGGCCTGCTGACCGGCCCGCTCGGGCTGGACCTGTCGGTACGTGACGAGAAGCGGCACGTCATTGATGCGCTCGTGTCACTGGGCTTTGGTGCCTCGCTTATCTCGATCTTCGCGCGCCTTGGCGGCGGTATCTTCACCAAGGGTGCAGATGTCGGCGGTGACATGGTGGGCAAGGTGGAAGCCGGTATCCCGGAAGATGACCCGCGCAACGCGGCCACCATCGCGGACAATGTCGGCGACAATGTCGGCGACTGCGCCGGCATGGCGGCTGACCTGTTCGAAACCTATGCCGTGACCCTGGTCGCGACCATGGTTCTGGGCGGCATCTACTTCGCCGGATCGCCGGACATTTCCGCCGTGATGATGCTGCCGCTGGCGATTGCCGCCGTGTGTATCATCACCTCGATCGTGGGCACCTTCTTCGTGCGCCTCAGCAAAGGGTCCACGGATGTCATGTGGGCGCTCTACAAGGGCCTCATCGTGACCGGCGTTCTGTCGGTTGGCGGTCTGGCCATCGCCATCAGCAGCGTGTTGCCCAACGGGTTCGGTGTCTTGAACGAAGCCGGTGCGCGGCTTGGCATGGTGGGCGACATTACCGGTTTCGACCTGTTCCTGTGCGGCGTCACGGGCCTCGTCGTGACCGCGCTGATTGTCTACATTACGGCCTACTATACCGAGACCAAGTTCCGTCCCGTGCGCTCCATCGCCAAGGCGTCGGAGTCGGGCCATGGCACGAACGTGATCCAGGGGCTTGCTGTCTCGCTCGAGTCGACGGCGCTGCCATCGATCACGATCATGGCGGGCATCCTGCTCACGTTCAATCTCGCGGGCCTCTACGGAATCGCGATTGCCACGACGACCATGCTGGCGCTCGCCGGTATCATCGTGGCTCTCGATGCCTTCGGTCCGGTGACGGACAATGCCGGCGGCATTGCGGAAATGGCTGAACTGCCATCGGACGTGCGCAAGACGACCGACGCGCTGGACGCGGTCGGCAATACGACCAAGGCGGTGACCAAGGGCTATGCCATCGGGTCTGCGGGCCTCGGCGCGCTGGTCCTGTTTGCGGCCTATTCGGAAGACCTGAAATACTTCATCGCTCAGGCCGACCCGGGAACCTTCTTCGACAATGTCGTGGTCGACTTCTCGATCTCCAGTCCGTACGTCGTGGTTGGCCTGCTGTTTGGCGGCCTGTTGCCCTTCCTGTTCGGCGGCATGTCTATGATGGCCGTCGGGCGCGCTGCCCAGTCGGTGGTCGAGGAAGTGCGCCGCCAGTTCCGCGAAATGCCGGGCATCATGAAAGGCGAAGTGAAGCCTGATTATGGCCGGGCCGTGGATATCCTGACGCAGGCGGCGATCAAGGAGATGATCGTGCCGTCCCTGCTGCCTGTGCTGTCGCCCATCGTGCTGTTCGGTGTGATCTTCGTGATCGCCGGGGCCGGTGCAGCCCTGTCAGCTGTCGGTGCCATGCTCCTGGGTGTGATCGTGACCGGCCTGTTCGTGGCCATCTCGATGACCTCGGGCGGCGGTGCCTGGGACAATGCCAAGAAGTATATCGAAGACGGCCATCATGGCGGCAAGGGCTCTGAAGCCCATAAGGCTGCCGTGACCGGTGATACGGTGGGTGATCCTTACAAGGACACGGCCGGACCAGCCGTCAACCCGATGATCAAGATCACGAACATCGTGGCCTTGCTGCTTCTGGCGGTTCTTGCCGCGCACTAAGGCGCGCTCCGTACGCAAATAAAAAAAGCCCCGGTGCATATGCGCCGGGGCTTTTCCCTGAATCGGGGACCTGCCTCTTGGGGGAGATCAGGCGAGGTCGAAACGATCCGCGTTCATCACCTTGGTCCAGGCGGCAACAAAGTCGTCGACGAACTTTTGCTTGCTGTCATCCTGGGCATAGAGTTCGGAATAGGCGCGAAGGATCGAGTTGGATCCGAAGACGAGATCCATGCGTGTCGCTGTCCACTTCACGGCATCCGTCTTGCGGTCACGGATTTCGTAGATGCCGTTGCCTGACGGCCTCCAGTAATTTTCCGTGTCGGTCACGTTGACGAAGAAGTCATTGGTCAGCGCGCCTTCCTTGTCAGTGAACACGCCGTGCCTGGTGCCGCCATGATTGGTGCCCATGACGCGCATGCCGCCGACGAGAACCGTCATTTCCGGCGCCGTCAGGCCGAGAAGCTGTGTGCGGTCGAGCATCAGCTCCTCGGCGCTGACGTCATACTCCGCCTTCTGCCAGTTGCGGTAACCGTCATTGATGGGCTCCAGCGGTTCAAAGGATTCCGCATCCGTCATCTCGGCCGTCGCATCGCCGCGGCCCGGTGCAAACGGCACCTTCACATCGACACCAGCCTTCTTCGCGGCCTGCTCGATGCCGACATTGCCGGCGAGCACGATGACATCCGCCACGCTGGCGCCTGTGCTGGCGGCAATGCCTTCGAGGACTTTCAGAACCTTGGCAAGCCGGACCGGCTCGTTGCCTTCCCAATCCTTCTGCGGGGCAAGGCGGATACGGGCGCCATTGGCGCCGCCCCGCATGTCTGACCCGCGATAGGTGCGGGCGCTGTCCCAGGCTGTCGAGACCATCTCATTGATGGACAGGCCGCTGGCGGCGATCTTCGCCTTCACGGCATCGACATCATAGCTGGCATTGCCGGCCGGGACCGGGTCTTGCCAGATCAGGTCTTCCTGCGGGACTTCGGGGCCGAAATAGCGTGCTTTCGGGCCCATGTCGCGGTGGGTCAGCTTGAACCAGGCGCGCGCGAAGGTTTCCGAGAAATACTCGAAATCATTGTAGAAACGCTCGGAAATCTTGCGGTATTCCGGGTCCATCTTCATCGCCATGTCGGCGTCGGTCATGATCGGCATCTTGCGGATCGAGGGATCCTCGACGTCGACGGGCATGTCCTCTTCCTTGATGTCGACAGGCTGCCACTGCCATGCGCCGGCCGGGCTTTTCTTCAGTTCCCACTCATGGTTCAGCAGGAGGTCGAAATAGCCATTGTCCCATTGGGTCGGGTGGGTGGTCCAGGCGCCTTCAAGGCCGCTGGTCACGGCGTCGCGGCCGATGCCGCGGGTCTTGTGATTCATCCAGCCGAAGCCCTGCTCCTCGATCGGTGCCGCTTCCGGGGCAGGGCCGAGATTGGATTCCAGGCCATTGCCATGCGCCTTGCCGACCGTGTGGCCGCCAGCGGTGAGGGCGACTGTTTCCTCGTCATTCATGGCCATGCGCTTGAAGGTGACGCGCACGTCATGGGCGGACTTGAGCGGATCAGGCTTGCCGTCGCGGCCCTGCGGGTTGACGTAGATCAGGCCCATATGGACGGCGCCAAGCGGCGCTTCGAGCGAAGTCGGGTCTTCGGCATTGGCATAGCGAAGGACGCTGTCAGCCAGCCATTCCTTTTCCGAACCCCAGTAGACGTCCTTTTCAGGTGCCCAGATGTCTTCGCGGCCGAAGGCGAAGCCGAACGTCTTGAAGCCCATGGATTCGTAGGCGACGTTGCCGGCGAGGATGTAGAGGTCGGCCCAGGAGACTTTGTTGCCGTATTTTTTCTTGATCGGCCAGAGCAGGCGGCGCGCCTTGTCGAGGTTGCCATTGTCCGGCCAGGAGTTGAGCGGGGCAAAGCGCTGGTTGCCCGTGCCGCCGCCACCGCGGCCGTCAAACAGGCGGTAGGAGCCGGCTGCGTGCCAGGCCATGCGGATCATCAGGCCGCCATAATGGCCCCAGTCGGCCGGCCACCATTCCTTGCTGTCGGTCATCAGGTCGTTCAGGTCCTGCTTGAGGGCCTTCACGTCCAGCTTCTTGAGCTCTTCACGATAGTTGAAGCCCTTGCCCAACGGGTTGGTCTTCGTATCGTGCTGGCCCAGGATGTCGAGATTGAGCGCGTTGGGCCACCATTCCATGACCGTCCTGCCGATGGCGGTCATCCCGCCATGCATCACCGGGCACTTGCCGGCACTTGCCATATCATTTCCGTCCATTTTGCTCTCCCATTGCTGTTATCTTGCGGCCCACTCGCCTTGTGCGCGAGGATACGCCTTCCGGCGCCATTGATCCAATCGATTATGGGGAATCGAATTATAGAGAACGTCTATAGGTTTGCATTCGCCTGCAGGCATGGGCATCCGGGCCACGAGTACACAACGGACAGAAATGAAAAAGCCCCGGAACCGGGGTTCCAGGGCCTGGGATCAATGGGCGGTGGAGGCCAGCGCTATTGGCGGCGGCCGGTCGGGTTGCCCGGAGTGGCTTCCTCAGAGTTCGGCAGGCGTACGCCGCCGACCGTGCCAAAGATCTGCTCCCAGAGTCCGAGTTCGCGGCCACGGGTTGGCGTCTCGCGCGCGGCATAATTGATGACTTCGCCATCGTCGACGTCGTATTCGAGCACCTCGTCGACCTTGTCATCCTCGCCAAAGCGGATGGCGGTAACCGACCGCTTGGTGACCTTCGGCTTGAAGAAGGCGACACGTTCCTGAACGTCGGTCATGTAGATCCAGGTCTTGTTGTCGAACACGCTTTCCGTTGACGGGCTGCCCAGCTGGGCGAGCACGGAGGAGCGTGTGTCCTCGTCCGGCTTCATGTCTCGCGGCTGGGCATCGTCTGCCACATAGCCGTGAAAGTCCCGCGACGGCGTGAGGCACGCCGTGAGGGGCAGGATGAGAAGGCCAATGGCCAAAATCGCACGTCGCGACATGGAGAAACTCCTGATAAGGCTTCGCGAAAGACCTAGCGGTTGCAGCCCCCCCTTGGCAACACAGGAGTACATGGTGACGGGATTTTCAATCGGCTGGCTGGCGCGGCGCCGGGCCCGCAAGGCAGCGGCCGGACAGGCCTATGACGGCCTGATGAAAGCCGCACTGGCCCCGGATTTCTATCTCGCGGGAGACGTCACGGACACGTTCGAGGCGCGCGCGCAGATGGTCACCCTCCATGCGGCACTGGTGATCCGGCGGATCAACGCCATTGCCGGGGCCGAATCGGCGAAAATCACCGCCACGCTGAACGGGCGTGTGCTGGACGGGTTCGATGCCGCCTTTCGCGAACAGGGCGTTGGCGATTCCTCGATTGCCCGCAAGGTGCGCAAGCTGGCCGAGGCGCATTACGGGTTGGGCAAGGCCGTATCTGCCGCGCTGGACGATGCCGACCGGGAATCAGCCCTCATCGGCGTTCTGGAACGCAATGGCGTCACGCAAAAGGGAAAGGCGGCCGGGCTGGCAACATATCTGATCCGCCTCGCAGATCGCCTGAAACAACAGCCCGATAGCGAGATACTGGCGGGCAACCCCGCCTGGCAGGACCTGCCAAAAATCCCTTAGCAGGTACAGGCGCAGCGTTGCCAACCCCCCTGACGCGCCGTAAACACCGCCACTCAGGGAACATCTGGTTTCCAAGGCATCTGGAAGGCCCGAATGGCTAAAGGCACAATACTCTCGATTGATGCCATGGGCGGCGATGCCGCGCCGGGCGTGGTGGTCGATGGTGTGGCAAGCCTGCTGGCAGACCGCGCCGATATTGGCATTCTTCTGCATGGCGACGAAGCGGCGCTGGCGCCTCTGGTTGCCGCGCATTCCGGGCTGGCCGGACGGTGCCAGATTGTGCATTCCGACAGCGTTATCACCAGTGACATGAAACCGAGCCAGGCCCTGCGCCGGGGCAAGGGATCGTCCATGTGGAACGCCATCGAAGCGGTCAAGACGGGGCAGGCGGGCGCGGCAGTGTCTGCTGGCAATACAGGCGCGCTGATGGCGATCTCCATGCTGATCCTGCGCAAGATGGAAGGCGTGCACCGCCCGGCCATGTCGGCGCTGTGGCCCACGATGCGCGGACGCACCGTGGTGCTGGATGTCGGTGCCAACCTTGAGGCCGATGCGGCGCAACTGGTGACGTTTGCCATCATGGGCGAAGCCTATGCCCGTGCGGCCCTCGGCATCGAAAAGCCGACCATCGGGATCCTGAACATCGGTTCGGAAGAGATGAAGGGCCATGACGAGGTGCGCGAAGCCCATGAATGGCTGCGCGCGGCCACGCTGGACATTGACTATCGCGGTTTTGTTGAAGGCGACGATATTTCCAAGGGCGCCGTTGATGTCGTCGTGACTGACGGGTTCACCGGCAATGTGGCGTTGAAAGCGGGCGAAGGCGTGGCCCGCATGCTGGGCAACCGGATGCGTGAGGCGTTCATGGCCAGCCTGATGACCAAGCTGGGCGCCGTGTTCGCGTCGAGCGGGCTGAAACAGCTGCGCGCGCAGATGGATCCGAGCAATGTGAATGGCGGCGTCCTGCTGGGCCTGCGCGGGGTGTCAGTCAAAAGTCATGGCAGCACCGATGCGCGTGGATTTGCACAGGCCTGCCAGCTGGCGGCCAACCTGGCAGGCAGCCATTACCGGGACGAGATACTTGCAAACCTGGCCCGCATCAGGGAAGGCGGCATGGCTGCCGAATAGGGCGGCCGGCATGGAAAGGAATTAGATGGCACGTCGCAGTTTCATTCGTGGCACGGGCGGATACCTTCCCGAGAGGGTTCTGACCAATGTCGAGTTGTCGACCATGCTCGACACGTCCGATGAATGGATTCGCGAGCGAACCGGGATCAAGCAGCGCCATGTGGCGGCCGACGGTGAGCTGACATCCGATATTGCGACGGCGGCAGCCCGCAATGCGCTCGATGCAGCGGGGATCAAACCCGAAGACATCGACCTGATCGTGCTGGCCACGACAACGCCGGACCAGACGTTCCCGGCCACGGCGACGGCCGTGCAGGCCAAGCTGGGCACGGGTGCCGGCGCTGCGTTCGACGTTCAGGCCGTATGTTCAGGTTTTCTGTTTGGCCTCGCGACGGCTGACAGCATGCTGAAGCAGGGCCTGTTCAACCGGGCGCTGGTGATTGGCGCGGAGACATTCACACGCATTCTCGACTGGTCTGACCGGGGCACGGCGGTGCTGTTTGGCGATGGCGGCGGCGCGGTGGTCATCGAGGCCGAGGAATGGACCGGCGCGGCCGATGCCGGGATCATCACCCACCATATCCGCACTGACGGCACCAAGTCCGACCTGCTCTATGTCGATGGCGGCGTCAGTTCGACCGGCACGATCGGCCATGTACGCATGGAGGGCAATCGCGTCTTCAAGCATGCGGTGACCAATATTTCCTCGGCGATCCAGGCCGTGCTCGACGAGACGGGCCTGACGGCCGAGGATATCGACTGGTTCGTGCCGCACCAGGCCAACAAGCGCATCCTCGACGGCGTGGCCAAGAAAATCGGAATTCCCGAAGAGAAGGTCGTGATCACGGTGGACGAGCACGCCAACACGTCTGCGGCGTCCATTCCGCTGGCGCTGAACCATGCGGTTCGGTCCGGCCGGGCCAAGAAGGGCGACCTGATCCTGTCTGAAGCGATGGGCGGCGGATTTTCCTGGGGCGCCAGCCTGTTCCGCCTTTAAGGCATAGGCCTCAAATTGATCCACAGTTTTGGGCGCGTTTCGGACAAATCGAAACATCTCAACGAATTAAGCTGACGGTTTCGCTAGGAATCCGTTAAGTTTCATTGGCTATCCATTAACGAAAGGCGAGAGAACCTCATGAGCAACCAGACCCTGACCCGTGCTGAAGTGACTGATGCCATCGTCCGCGAAGTGGGCGTTACCCGTCAGGAATCCTCGGACCTGCTCGACCGGACACTCGACATGATCGGCAGCGCCCTCGAGCATGAAGACGAAGTGAAACTCTCCCGCTTTGGCAATTTCGTTGTGCGGTCAAAATCCGCCCGCGAAGGCCGCAACCCCAAGACAGGCGAAGAAGCCGTGATCGCGCCGCGCCGCGTGGTGACGTTCCGCCCATCCCCCATGCTCAAGTCCCGCGTCGACAAGGGCTGACCCACAAGAAGGATAGCGACATGACTGCCACCCGGAACCGCATCGAGAAATCAGCCACGGCCTTTCGTTCGATTGGCGAGGCGGCCGCCGAACTGGGTCTGGAGACGCATGTCCTGCGCTATTGGGAATCCAAGTTTCCGCGCGACGTCAAACCCGTCAAGCGAAGCGATGGCCGCCGCCTGTTCCGCCCTCAGGACATTGACGCCCTGCGCGCGATCCAGATCCTGGTGCATGAGCGCGGCCTGACGCTGAAAGGCGCCAAATCGCTGCTGGCCGAACAGGGCCTCCAGGCCGTGCTGTCGGGCGCCGCAACACTGGGCCATGGCACGACGGCCGCCAGCCCGGCGCGCGAGCTGCAGCAGACGGTTGCGAAGGCGTTCAATACCGAGATTCCATCCGAAACCGCGCCAGAGCGCCAGGAGCGGCTCGAAGGGGCGCTGGTCGGCCTGACCGATCTGAAGGCCCGGCTCGACGCCATGCGGGTCAGGCGCGCAGCCTAGGCGGCGCTGACAACCTTCGCCGCATAGCAGCCCTGCCGGGCATTGTGCAGGTGGATGAAGCTGACCGTGGGGTCGGCAAAGGCCGCTTCGAGCACAGGCGCCAGTAGTGTTCCCTCCTTGACGTCTGCGGCGAGCATGTTGCCCGAAGCGTCGAACATGCGCACGGAGATCAGGCGCCGCGCGATCACGTCCGGCACGGTACCGGGCGGCGGCGTGTACGGGCTTGCGCCTTCACGGACATAGATGGCGTGGCTGGACCGGTAAGGCGTATCGGCGGGCAGGTGCTCATGGTTCAGCAGGATGACGGTTTCTCCCACTTCGGCATCGGCGAGACTGACCCGGCAGGGATAGCCGGGGTGCGCATCGACCATCACGCGCCGGGCCCGGCGGGCGGCGAGTTCCTGATCGCTGAGGCTGAAGAGCGGGATAAAGGGGGCTGCGGGCAGCGGCACTATCTGGAAGGTCATGTCTGTCTCCATCGGGATGGGAGACAGGGTGCCTGTTGCAGCCGGGGCAAGCCACCTGAAACCTGCGGTGACCAAAAGCGGCATTCACTTGTTGCGGAAGGCCGGTGGCTTGGCTACAAGCCGCCAGAGTCGGAGCGTGGCGCAGCCCGGTAGCGCACTCGCCTGGGGGGCGAGGGGTCGTAGGTTCGAATCCTATCGCTCCGACCATTTTTCGCGTTGTCCGGCCCGGACACATAGGTAACAGTATGTACCGGAGAGATGGGTTACACTTTTGCTCCGAACGGGTTGTCGATTGTCTGCAGGGTTCTCTGCTCGAGGTCAACGTATCCGAGGTCATAGTGCATGAAGGAGACGAGCCATATGCCGCCGCCTGACGCCTGCCATTGCACGATGTGCCGGAAGCATTCCGGCCACTACTTTGCCTCGACGGATGTGCCGAGGAATCGCCTGACAGTTCATGGTGAGGACAAGGTCAGCTGGTACCAGTCGTCCGAAAAGGTGAGACGCGGTTTTTGCGCCACCTGCGGCTCGTCACTGTTCTTTGATCCGCCCCACCGTGACTGGATCGGCGTTGCCATGGGTGCATTCGACACGCCGACGCAGACACGTCTCCACATTCATATCTTCGTCGCTTACAAGGGCGACTATTACGACATCGCCGACGGCCTGCCCCAGCACGAAGGCTGAGACAGGCCCGGCATCTTACCTATTTCTTCTCCAGATCCAGTTCGTCCGTCTTGCCGACGGCGGCGAGGGCGAAGGCGTATTCGATCGCGGTTTCCTTCAGGCCCTCAAAGCGGCCGGAGGCGCCGCCATGGCCGGCTTCCATGTTGATGCGCAGGAAGTAGGGGCCGCCTTCGGGGGCCTCGTGGCGCAGCTTGGCTGCCCATTTGCTGGGCTCCCAATAGGTGACACGCGGATCGGACAGGCCGCCGGTGATCAGCATGGCCGGATAGGGCTGGCGGGTGACGTTGTCATACGGGCTGTAGGACGCGATCATGTCATAATCAGTCTCGCTGGTGAGCGGATTGCCCCATTCGGGCCATTCCGGCGGTGTCAGCGGCAGGCTCTCATCCGACATCGTGTTGACGACATCGACGAAGGGCACAGCCGCGATGATGCCCGCGAAGAGTTCCGGGTCCATGTTCGCCGCGGCGCCCATCAGCAGGCCACCGGCCGATCCGCCATGGCCGACCAGCTTGCCCCTCGACGAATAGCCCTGATCGACGAGGAACTGGCCGGCGGCAATATAGTCCTTGAACGTATTGGTCTTCTTCTCGAGCTTGCCGTCGAGATACCATTGATAGCCCTTGGCCATTGAGCCGCGCGGGTGGACGATGGCGTACACGAAGCCGCGATCGACGAGGCTGAGGCGGCCGGTGCGGAAGTCTGCCGGGATGGTGATGCCGTATGAGCCATAGCCGTAGAGCAGGAGTGGGGCAGACCCGTCGACGGGCGTATCCTTGCGCCGCAGCACCGTGACCGGCACAAGCGCGCCATCCCATGACGGCGCCATCACGCGTTCCGAGACATAATCGTCCGGATTGTGGCCGGAGGGCACTTCGCGTGTCTTGCGCAGGGTGCGCTCGCGCGTGGTGAGGTCATAGTCGATGACCTGGTCCGGCGTGGTGGGCGAGGCGTAATCGAAACGCAGGATGGGTGTGTTAAAATCATAGCCGCTGTCGAGGCCGAGATCATAGGCGGCTTCATCGAAGCTGATTTGGTGCTCTGCCCCGTCGGCGCGGGCCCGCACGACGATGCGTGGCAGGCCGTTCTCGCGCTCCATGCGGGCGAGATAGTCTTTCTGGGGCTGCATGCCGAGCAGGAGCGTGCCGGGACGGTGCGGGATGACCTCTTCCCACTGGTCGCGGGAGGTGGCCTCCATCGGCGCCTTCATGATCTTGAAGTCGACCGCGCCATCAAGATTGGTGGAGATATAGAACTGGCCGTCCCAATGGACGACGGAATATTCATTGTCGGTCTGGCGCGGCGCCACCGTGCGCAGGTTGGGGTTCAGTTCACTGGCCTTGAACCAGTGGATTTCCGATGTCGTGTGGCCGGAGGCATTGATGAAGATCACCTCTTCGCTGGCGCTCTTGTCGATGCCGACGAAAAAGCCCGGGTCTTTCTCTTCATAGAGCAGCGTGTCTTCGCCGGTGGCAAGGTTGCGCTGGTAGACGGCGTCCGGGCGGGCATTCTCGTCGCGATGCACCCATACGATGGCCTGTCCGTTGGCGGACCATTCGAAGCTGCCATAGGCATTGTCGATCACGGCGGCGGTTTCAGTGCCGGATTCAATGTCCTGGATATGGATCTTGTAGAATTCGCTGCCCTGGGTATCGACCGAATAGGCAACCAGCTTGTGGTCGGGGCTGGTGTCGATGCCGCCGAAGGAGAAATACTCCTTGTCCTTGCCCATCGCATCACCGTCCAGGAGGATGGTTTCGGTTGCTTCGGGATTGAAGGCGTCAACCGCCGGCCGGCGGGCAATGATCGGATACTCGCCGCCCTGCCGGTAGCGGGTGTAATAGGCCCACGGGCCATCGATTTCCGGGACGGTGCTGTCGTCTTCCTTGATGCGGCCGCGCATCTCCTTGAACAGTTCGTCGCGCAGCGCCGTTGTCGGCTCTTCCAGCACGGCCTTGGTGTAGGCGTTCTCGGCCTCCAGATAGGTGCGGATGTCGGCGCGCAGCACGGTTGGATCGCGCATGACTTCCTGCCAGTTATCATCCTTCATCCAGTTATAGGGATCATTGCGGGTGCGGTTCACCTGCGTGATCTCGTGGTCAATGCGCTCAGCGACCGGAGGCTGGGGCGCGGGCGTTGCGGCCGGTGTTTCAGCCACGGTCTCGGTAGGCTTGGTATCTGTCATGGTGCATCCGGTCAGAAGGGCAGCCGTGGCTGCGCTGGCGAGAAGAATTGAAAGGCGCATGCGGCCGGCTCCTGTCATGTTGAGGCGTTGAATTCGGGTGGAGTGGATCAGGCGCGCCTGCGCCTGTCCAGACCTATTCGGCTGGCTGGAAGTCCAGAACCACACCGTTGATGCACCAGCGCTCGCCGGTCGGCGGCGGGCCGTCCTTGAAGACGTGGCCCTGATGCAGGCCGCAGATGGCGCAGTGGCATTCTGTGCGGGGGATGATCATCTTGAAGTCTGTCTTGGTGGCGACGACGCCTTCGGAGGCGGGCTGCCAGTAGCTCGGCCAGCCGGTGCCGCTGTCAAACTTGTGCTCGGACGACCAGAGCACGGTGTCGCAGCCCTTGCAGTGATAGTTGCCCTTGCGCTTCTCGCCCTCGTAATTGCCGGGGGTGAAAGCGCGTTCGGTGCCTTCCTTCACGCCGACGCGGAATTCCTCATCCGTGAGGACGTCACGCCATTCGCGGTCTGAACGCTGGATTTTGGTGCCTGTGGCAGACATGGGAGCCTCCTGTGCCGGGTTTGTCCTCTATATAGGCCGTCCTGCTGATACCGCCAACGATGGTGGCCATCCTTTGCCAGCCAGGCCGGGAGCAATGATTGGCGTATGCCTGACATGAAAATGGGAAGCCCGGCTGGCCTCCCATTCCTGCCCCTCCAGATGGGGCAAATCATTCAGCGGGGCCTGCCGGTCAGCCGTAGAGAACCGTGATCGATTCGGCGACGAGGGCCGGGCGTTCCTGGCCTTCGATTTCGACCGTGCTTTCCATGATCATCTGCTTGCCGCCCGACTTTTCGGTGACGGACTTGCAGTTTTGGCGAAGGCGGACCTTGGAACCGACCGGCACCATGTTGGTGAAGCGGACCTTGTCAGAGCCATAATTGATGCCGCGCGTCACGCCCGAGACGTTGAGCACTTCGGAGCCGAGCATGGGCAGGAGCGAGAGCGTGAGGAAGCCGTGCGCGATGGGGCCGCCCATGGCCTTGGTGGCCCGCTCGACGTCGACATGGATCCACTGGTGGTCGCCGGTGGCCTCGGCAAACATGTTGACGCGGTCTTGGTCGATTGTGTGCCAGTCGGACACGCCGACTTCAGTGCCTGCAAGGGATTCAAGGTCGGCAAACGCGACTTTTTTCGGATTGGCCATGGGGATTTCCTCCAGAGTTTCTGCTGGCGCTAGTTCTGGCGCGGGCAGGCCATTCCGGCAAGGTTTACCAAGCGTCAATTCGCTGGACCTAGGGCTGATTCTCGCAAATACTGCATGAATGGGCTGAAATGGGAGACGCACATGACTGATCCGAACCAGATTTCCGTTGATCCGAACACCAGGGGCAACGCCAACCTGATCTATATTCTCTACCTCGTCGGCATCGTGGTCGGCATCACGCCGATCGTCGGCGTCATCATGGCCTATCTGGGCAAGGGCAAGGGCGATGCCGTGCTGGAGAGCCATTACAACAACCAGATCAACATTTTCTGGAAGGGCCTGCTTTACAGCGTGATCGGCGTTGTGCTGACGGCCGTTCTGATCGGTGTGCTGATCCTGCTCGCTGCGCTGGTCTGGTACATCATCCGCTGCGTCAAGGGCATGCAGGCGCTGTCCGCTGGCCAGGCAATCGAGAATCCGGGCAGCTGGTTGTTCTGATCCGGTATCACTGGACGTCACGCATTGAACAGCCGCTCCTTCCGGGGCGGCTGTTTTCACTTCGGCGCCCTGTTCAGACGATGCGGCTCTGGGAATTGCCCCAGTACTTGTCACGGATCAGGCGCTTGTAGAGCTTGCCAGTCGGATGGCGCGGCAATTCCGGGTCGAAGTCGATGCTCCTGGGGCATTTGATCTTCGACAGGTTGGCCTGGCAGAACGCCATCAGTTCGGCGGCGAGTTCCGGCGAATGAGCCTGGCCGGGCATCGGCTGGACCACGGCCTTCACGGCCTCGCCGAATTCCTCGTCCGGCACGCCGATCACTGCGCAGTCGGCGACTTTCGGATGGGTGATGAGGATGTTCTCGCATTCCTGCGGATAGATGTTCACGCCGCCGGAAATGATCATGAACGCCTTGCGGTCTGTCAGGTAGAGGAAGCCGTCCTCGTCCAGCTTGCCGACATCGCCCAGCGATGACCAGTCGGCGTGCTTCGCGTGGAGGGCACCTTTGGTCTTGTCGGGATCATTGTGATAGGTCGGCGGCACCGTGCCGCTGAAATAGACCTGGCCCTCTTCGCCGACCGGCACTTCATTGCCTTCCTCGTCGCAGATATGGACCACGCCGTGTACGGGCCTGCCCACTGTGCCCTTGTGGGTCATCCAGTCGGCGGACTTGACCCAGGTCATCCCGTTGCCTTCGGAGCCGGCATAATACTCGTCGATGATGGGCCCCCACCATTCGATCATCTGCTGCTTGACCGGGATCGGGCACGGCGCGGCGGCGTGGATGGCGAATTGCAGGCTGGAGACGTCATACTTCTCGCGCACCTCCGGCGGGAGCTTCAGCATCTTCACGAACATGGTCGGGACAAGTTGGGAATGCGTCACCTTGTATTTCTCGACAAGCTGGAGGTAAGCCTCCGGATCGAACTTCTCCATGATGACGAGTGACGCGCCGAGCTTCGTCATTGACATGCTCCAGCGCAGCGGCGCGGCATGATAGAGGGGAGCAGGTGACAGGTAGACGGAATCCTCCGTGACGCCGGCAAGGCCGCGGCAGATCTGCACGAGCACGTTGTCGGCGTCGATGGGCAGGCCTCGCTCCAGCGGCGGGCGGATGCCCTTGGGTCGGCCGGTCGTTCCGGATGAATAGAGCATGTCGGTGCCAGCCATCTCGTCCGGGATTGGCATGACGGGAAATTTGCTCCGCAGCGTTTCCAGCGGCGTGAAGCCCGCAATATCACCGTCAATCGACCAGTAGGCGTCAAGCTTGGTGACGGCCTTCACGTCCTTTGCGACGGCGGATTTGTGGGCATCCGCGATCAGCAGCTTCGAGCCGGAATCCTCGACGATGTATTGCACTTCCGGCGTGGTCAGGCGCGACGAGATGCAGACGTAATACAGGCCCGAACGCTGGGCGGCCCAGCAGATCTCGAAGTACCGCGCCGAGTTTTCGGCAAACAGGGCGATCGTATCGCCAGGCTGGCATCCGGCTTCGCGCAGCGCATGGGCGATCTGGTTGGAGCGTTCGTCGAGCTGGCGGAAGGTGACGACCTCGCCGCTGCCAGCCATGGTGTAGGCGGGGTGGTCAGGCCGGGTCCTGGCGTGATGGAAGGGGTGCATCTGCGTTTCGCTCCGTTGGACTGGCGGCGCCGTTCACGGCGCCTGCCGGATGGTTTGGCCAAACTTATCCGACCTGCATCCTGCGTCCACTGCCGACGCAAGGGAAACCTCAGAAGCGGCGCAGCCAGTAGTGCATCAGGTGCGATACGGGCGGGCCGCCCTCGCTTTCGGGCCAGTCGAACGTGCAGGTCGTGTCCGGCAGCAGGTTGTAGCCGCGCTTGGTCCAGAATGCGTCCAGCGGGCGATAGGCGGGCGGGCGCTGGGGGTGGCCAGGCGGGCGGTCGACGGCGCAAAAGCAGGCGGATGTGTAGCCACGGGAGATGGCGTGGGCTTCACGGGCGTCGAAGAAGGCGTGGCCGAGCCCCCGTCCTCGATAGGCCGGCAGCAGGACAGACTCGCCGAAATAAAATGTCGAGGCGAGGTTGAAGCCGGCCTTGCGTAGCGGATCGGCAAATTCTGCGTGATGGCTGGTCAGGGCCGACCCGGTGGCGCATCCGACAATGTTGCCATGGTCTGTCTCGGCCACCACGATGAACGCATCCAGTGCGGTGCCAAAGCTGCGCAGATAGTCCTGTTCGTAGTCTTCGGTCCCAGCATAGAGATAGGGGAAGCTGCGGAAGACATTGATGCGCAGGCGGGCAAGGGCAGGCAGGGCCTGTTCCATGTCCGCACCTGTCAATGACTGCACGATCATGTGACCTGTCGGATCCATTCCTGGAGATTGTAATAGGTGGTCACCCGCGTGATTTCGTCATCGCTGATCTCGAAGAAGGCGCCTGCGGGCAGGCGGTATTCCTGGCCGTTGGCTGGCGGAAGCCCATCATCGGTTTTTTTGTAGACGCCGTTGACGATGAATTCGGCAGCCGCGCGGCTGCCATCCGGCGAAACCATGATGGCGAGACCGGTGAGGGTCTCGTCGTAGCATTCGTCCATGTGCGCGATGAAGGCCGCAAACTTTTCCTTCCCGCCGCGCCGCCCGCCCTCATTGACATCATGGCTGAGATTGTCGCTGACGCAGGCCAGCATGCCGTCCCAGTCCTTGGCGTTGAAGGCGGAATAATAGCGGGCGATCAGGTCGGACGGGCTCATGCTGCATGCGTTCCTGCTGGTGGAAGGCCGGGCGTGCCAGCCTGTTCCGGATGGTGTGCGACATAGATGGCCTTGAGTTCGGCAGAGCGGTTATGCCGGCCATCCGGGCTCCACCCGGGCGCGTTGATCGCGCGCCGGATCCAGCGGTCAGGCCGCAGGCCGTCACGGGTGCAGTCGCGCAGCAGGCCGCCGAATTCATGGAAGGCGATGATGAACGGGTTGAACGTGCCGAGGGGCTTGACGATACCGTAGACCGGCTTGTCGGTTTCGAGTTCCGACACGAACGTTCCGAACATCTTGTCCCACGTGATGAAGACACCGGCATAATTGGAATCGAGATAGCGCGGGTTGATCCCATGATGCACGCGGTGATGGCTCGGCGTGTTGAACACCGCCTCGAACCAGCGTGGCATCCGGTCGATGGCTTCGGTATGGATCCAGAACTGGTAGATCAGGTTCAGGCCGCCGACGAAGAAGATCATGTAGGGATGGAAGCCGATCAGCACCATGGGCACGCCTAGCAGGATCAGCCCGGTGAACGGCCCGTACCAGGGCTGGCGCAGGGCTGTGGTGAGATTGTAGTGCGTGCTGGAATGATGGGTGACATGTTCCATCCAGAACCAGCGCATGCGGTGGGCCAGCCTGTGCTTCCAGTAATAGGTGAAGTCATACAGGACGAAGGCCAGCAGAACGCTCCACCAGGTGAACGGAATGCCTTCGAAGCCCCAGCCGGAAATCGCCGAGATGGACAGGTGGTAGGGCCAGGCCAGCATCATCAGCCAGATCGTGACCATGCCTGTCAGCGTGTTGACGACGACGCTGCCGGTGCCCATGGCCAGGGAGGCCAGGGCGTCCCGGGTCTCGTAGTTGCCCTTCGCGTGTCCCGTCCGGACCGCCCACCATTCCCATATGACGGAAATGAGGAAGACGGGCGCAGCAAGCGTTGTCGGCTGTATGGTTGCGAGCCATTCAGGCATTATTTCGGCTCGGCGATGATGGCGCCGCCCTGCTTGTAGACGTGGCCATCCTTCATGATGAAGTTGACGTTTTCGAGAAGGGAAATGTCCTTGAGCGGATCACCGGTGACGGCGACAAGGTCCGCCGCGCAACCGACATCGAGACAGCCGAGCAGGCCAGCCTTGCCAAGCGCCTCGGCGGAGGTTGCCGTGGCGGCCGTGATCGCCTGAATCGGCGTCATGCCGAACTGGACCATGCGCGAGAACTGGTTCGGATTGTCGCCATGCGGATAGACGCCTGAGTCTGACCCGAAGACCATTTTCACGCCGGCCTTGTGGGCCGCCGTGAAGCTGTCGCGCTGGATTTTCGAGATCGATTTTTCCTTCTCCAGCGATTCAGCCAACACGCCATTCTTCTCGCCTTCGGCCAGCGTGTATTCGGTGTTGTAGATGTCCATGGAGAAATAGACGCCGCGTTCCTTTGCCAGTTCGATTGTATCAGCGTCCAGGATGCTGGCATGCTCGACCGTGTCGACACCGGCCAGGATGGCGTTGCGGATGCCGACCGTGCCATGGGCGTGGCTTGCCACTTTCAGACCGCGGGCGTGGGCTTCCTCGACTGCCGCCGTCAGCTCTTCCAGCGTGCCCTGCGCGGCGCCGAGGCTGGTGCCCTTGGAGAAGACGCCGCCCGTTGAGCAGGTCTTGATCAGGTCGACACCATACTTGATGTTCTCGCGCACCTTGGCGCGCATTTCCCAGGGGCCATTGGCCACGCCTTCCCCTTCGAGCCGGTATTCGGACGGAAGCAGGTTGATGTCCGAACAATGCCCGCCGGTAATGCCGACAGGCGGGCCGGAAACGAACATGCGCGGGCCGGGCACCTCGCCGTCGTTGATGGCATCCCGCAGGGCCACGTCGCCATAGCTTTCAGCGCCGACATTGCGAACGGTCGTGAAGCCGGCCAGCAGTGTCCTGCGCGCATTCTTGACGCCGGTGATGGCCATGCGCTCGTCGGACAGGCCGAGCGATTCGTAAGGGCCGGTTTCCGCGTCGCCGGTCAGGTGTGTGTGCATGTCGATAAAGCCGGGCATGACTGTTTCGCCGCCAAGATCGATCACCGTCGCGCCTTTGGGCACCTTCGTCGCACGCTGGGTGCCTGCGGCAATGACTTTGCCCGCGTCGATGACGAGTGCGGCGTCCTTCGACACCTTGCCCGTGACCGGATCAATAAGCGTTCCTGCCTTTACATAGACAGGGTCTGCGTGCGCTGCAGCGCTAATGGCGATGGCGGCGGCGCCAAGGAGGAGTCGGGAAAATGTCATGAAGGTACTCTGTTCAGCTGTGATTTGGCGCAACTATCAGGATGAAATCACCAGCCGGTCAAGCCGGGGGCTGGTTTCCCCTGCGGCGCGCTTGACCTTAGCTGACGGGCGGGCAGTGTGGGGCCAACGATTGCCCCAAGGGAGATACGACATGGCACAGCCGAAAAAGTTTGAGCAGATTATCCTGGATATCGAGGACGGCATTGCCATCCTGACGCTCAACCGCCCCGAAAAGATGAACGCCTTTACCGGCAAGATGATGTACGAACTGATCGAGGCGTTCGACATTACCGACGCGGATGACAGTGTGCGCGCCGTGATTGTGACGGGCGCAGGCGACCGCGCCTTCTGTGCCGGGGCAGACCTGTCTGAGGGCGCCAAGACGTTCGATTATGATGCCCGCGCCACGTCCGGCGAGGAAGGCCGCTCGGCTGATGTTGACATCCAGCGGGATGGCGGCGGGCGTGTGACGCTGCGCATCTTCGACAGCCTCAAGCCCGTTATCGGCGCAATCAATGGCGCCGCCGTGGGTATCGGCGTGACCATGCAGCTGCCAATGGATATCCGCATCGCATCGGACAATGCGCGCTTCGGCTTTGTGTTCAACCGAAGGGGCATCAACCCGGAAGCGGCGTCCAGCTGGTTCCTGCCGCGCCTCGTCGGCATCCAGCAGGCGCTGGCCTGGTGCTATTCCGGCCGCGTCTTCCCGGCGTCCGAAGCCCTGTCCGGCGGCCTTGTCCTGTCGGTGCATCCGCAGGCCGAATTGCTGGACGTCGCCAAGGCGATGGCCCGCGAGATCGCCGACAATACGGCGGCCGTCTCCACCTCGCTCACGCGCCAGATGATGTGGCGCATGCTGGGCGCCAGCCACCCGATGGAGGCGCACATCGTGGACTCGGCTGCCATTTATTCACGCGGCAAGACACCGGACGCCAAGGAAGGCGTGATGAGCTTCCTCGAGAAGCGCAAGCCGGAATACCCGGTGAAAGTGTCCGACGGCATGCCGAACTTCTTCCCATGGTGGGAAGATCCGGAATTCACCTGGATTGGCGGCAACGACTAGACCGCCATGACGCCAGACCTTCAACACGTCGAGACCAACGGTATCCGGCTGCGCGTGGCGACGGCGGGCGACGGCCCGCTGGTCATTCTCGTGCACGGCTTTCCCGAAAGCTGGTATTCCTGGCGTCACCAGATCAAGGCGCTGTCGGAGGCCGGCTACCGTGTCGCGGCGCCGGACGTGCGCGGTTATGGCGGCTCGGACCGGCCCCATCCGGTCGAGGCCTATGACATGGAAAGCCTGACCGGCGACATTGCCGGTCTCGCCCATGCCCTGTCGCCCGGCGAGAAGGCCGTCGTGGTCGGCCATGACTGGGGCTCGCCCATCGCCTGGAATACGGCCCGGCTCCATGCCGACACGTTACGCGCCGTGGCCGGCCTGTCGGTGCCCTATATTCCGCCGAACGAGGTTGTGTTCATCGATGCCGTGCGGGCCTTCTTCACTGCGCGCGGCCTGTTCTTTTACCAGGTCTATTTCCAGGATGAGGGCCCGCCCGAGGCCGAGCTGGAAAGCGATCCGGCAGCAACCATCCGCAAATTCTACTATGCGATTTCAGGCGACGCGCCGGAGGGCACCTGGCCGACCGACAAGAAGCATGGCGATACGCTGCTGCACCGCCTGCCGGAGCCGCCGATGCCGCTGCCCTGGCTGTCAGCTGAGGATGTTGCCTATTATGACGCCCAGTTCCGCCAGTCGGGCTTTCGCGGGCCGCTCAACCGCTATCGCAACTGGCACCGCGACCATGCCTTTCTCACCACTCATCCGGCGCCCATGACCATTGCCCAGCCTTCACTCTATATTGGCGGCACGAAAGACCTTGTGCTGAAGATGTCACCCGGTGACATGCTGGCCGCGATGAAGGAAAACCTGTCTGACCTGCGCGGCGCGACCCTGCTGGAAGGCTGCGGCCACTGGACCCAGCAGGAGCGCCCGGATGAGGTCAACGCCCTGCTGCTCGACTGGCTCGGCGGTCTCTAGTCCCCTGCACAATCTGAAAGGCTCACGCATGTCGATCTGGCGGCAAACGAATATCGACCTCGACCAAATCACTGCGGCCCAGCAGGGCACGATGGGCGGCGTCCTCGGCATCTCGCTGGTCAGTATTGGAGAAGATACACTGACGGCCCGTATGCCGGTCGATGCCCGCACCCTCCAGCCGCATGGACGCCTGCATGGCGGCGCCTCCGTCGCGCTGGCCGAGACAGTCGGCTCGATCGCGGCCAACCTTGCCCTCGATTCGAATGAGAGCGTCGGCGTCGGCCTCGAGATCAACGCCAATCATGTCCGGCCGGTAAAGGACGGGTATGTCTATGCGACAGCGAAAGCCGAGGCGCTGGGCCGCACGACCCAGGTCTGGACCATCCGGATCACCGATGAGGCCGACCGCCTCGTCTGCCTGTGCCGGTTTACCGTCGCCGTCATCCCGGCCCAGCGGGCCCGGCCAAGCTAGCCCGGCCTACCTACCAGAGGCCGTGCTTCTGCACCTCTGCGCGCCCGACAACCATGTGGTGGACTTCATCCGGGCCGTCAGCATAGCGGAGATGGCGCATGTCGGCATACATGCCGGCCAGCGGAAACCATTGCGACATGCCCGCGGCGCCGTGCATCTGCATCGCCTGGTCTATGATCAGGCACACTTTCTCAGGCACCATGGCCTTAACTGCGCTGACATAGATGCGGGCTTCCTTGTTGCCGAGCACGTCCATCGCCTTGGCGGCCTGCAGGACGGCCAGGCGCATCGCATTGATCTCGATCCGTGCGCGCGAGATGACTTCGAGATTCTTGCCGAGCTTTGCGATCTTCTGGCCGAAGGCGGTGCGCGTTCCGGCTCGCTTGACCATCATTTCCAGAGCCAGTTCGGCCTTGCCGATGGAGCGCATGCAGTGATGGATGCGGCCCGGGCCAAGGCGGACCTGCGAAATCTCGAAGCCGCGCCCTTCACCCAGCAGGATATTGTCCTTGGGTACGCGCACATCGGTGAATTTCAGGTGCATGTGCCCGATGGGCGCGTGGTCTTCGCCCATGACTTCCATGGCGCCAAGGATCTTCACGCCGGGCGTGTCCATCGGCACCAGGATCTGTGACTGCTGCTTGCTGACCGGGGCATCCGGGCTGGTCTTGACCATCACGATCATGATCTTGCAGCGCGGGTTGCCGGCGCCGGAAATATAGAATTTCTCGCCATTGATGACCCATTCATCCCCTTCGAGGACTGCTGTCGTGCTGATATTCTTGGCATCGGAGGAGGCGACGTTCGGCTCTGTCATGGCATAGGCCGACCGGATTTCACCGGCGAGCAGCGGCTTCAGCCATTGCTCCTTTTGCGCCGGCGTGCCGACCCGTTCCAGCACTTCCATATTGCCGGTGTCGGGCGCGTTGCAGTTCATCGTCTCGGAACCGTAGGGATGCTTGCCCAGCTCGGCGGCAATATAGGCATAGTCGAGGTTTGACAGGCCTTCGCCCGTTTCGGCATCCGGCAGGAAGAAGTTCCAGAGGCCCGCTTCCTTCGCCTTGGTCTTGGCCGCTTCCATCAGCTCAAGCTGGCGCGGGTGCCACGTCCAGCGATCCTCCTTCTCGGCATTCAGCGCCTCGAACTCGTCGCGCCACGGGGCGACGTTCTCTTCGAGGTGCTTGATCACACGGGCGAGAAGCGGCTTGGCCTTTTCCGACATGCTGAGTTCGAAGAGTTCACTGTTGAGGTCCGTCATGCGCTTCCATCCTGCTTTTTCTCGATTTCACTGGCCTCACCATGCGGGCTTTTGCGGAGGCATGCAATCTTGTTGGCCGTGGCTCGAGGTCTCCCGCGGCGGCCTGAAAACCTGAAGCGGGAGATCGCCGCACGCCTATTCGCTGGTGTCTTCCAGGTGGCGGCTGCGTTCGAGGTCGCCGAAGCGGGTGATGTTGGCATCGAAGGCGAGGTCGACCTTGCCGATGGGGCCGTGGCGCTGCTTGCCGATAATGACTTCCGCAATGCCGTAGATCTGGTCCATGCGGGCGCGCCACTGGGTCCATTTCTCGTTTGAGGACGGATCATTCGGGTCAGCGCCGGGCTCGGACCGCGCGAGATAGTATTCCTCCCGGTAAACGAACATGACGACATCGGCGTCCTGCTCGATCGACCCGGATTCGCGCAGGTCAGACAGTTGCGGGCGTTTGTCGTCGCGCTGTTCGACGGCACGGCTAAGCTGGGACAGGGCGAGGATGGGAACGTTGAGATCCTTGGCCAGCGCCTTGAGCGCTGTGGTGATCTGGGTGACTTCCTGCACACGGTTGGCATTCGAGTTGCCATTGGTGACCGTAATCAGCTGCAGGTAGTCGATGACGATCAGGTCGAGGCCGACCGAACGCTGCAGGCGGCGGGCACGGGCCGCGAGCTGGCTGATCGAGATGCCCCCGGTATCGTCGATATAGAGCGGCAGGTTCTGCAATTCTTCCGTCGCCTCGCGCAGGCGCTCGAAGTCGGACTTGTCGAGATCGCCCTGCCGGATGCGGTGCGTGGTAATGCCCGTGCGCTCGGCGAGGATACGCGTCGCGAGCTGTTCGTTCGACATTTCGAGCGAGAAGAAGCCGACAACGGCGCCTTCGATGGTCTTCTTCGAACCATCGTCCTGCACCTCGGCCCGGTAGGCCGCGGCGGCATTGTAGGCAATATTGGTGGCGAGCGAGGTTTTACCCATCGACGGACGGCCGGCGAGGATAAGAAGGTCGGAGCGGTGAAAGCCGCCAAGCTTTTCGTCGAGGTCGCGCAGCATGGTCGGAATGCCGGCAATCTTGCCTTCGCGCTTGAACGCGGCCTCGGCCATTTTCAGGGATTCGGTCAGCGCCTCGGAAAAGCTGGTAAAGCCCCGGCCCGTGGCGCCGCGTTCGGCAAGGTCAAACAGCTGGCGTTCGGCCAGTTCGATCTGGCGTTCGCCGCTCTCGTCCGGGCCGGGCGTCAGGGCGCGGCCCTTAAGTTCGCTGCCAATGTCGACCAGCGCACGGCGCATCGCTAGGTCGCGGATCATGTGGGCATAGTCGGACACTTCCGGACCGAACGCTGCGCTGTCGAGCAATTGCTCCAGATAGCGGGCGCCGCCGATCTCGGTCAGCTTTTCCGCCTTCTCGAAATGCTCGCGCAGGGTCACGCCGTCGGCGACGCGGCCTTGCTGGATCATCGTCGCGGCAACGTCGTACAGCTCCTGGTGCGCGGGGGCGTAGAAGTCCGACGGGCGCAGGATATCTGCGATGCGCTGGTAGGCATTATTGTCGAACAGGATGGCGCCCAGCACGGCGGCCTCGGCCGACAGGTTGTTCGGGGCGATGATGTTCGGTGCGGGGGAATGATCGTCGAGAGGCATTGGTTAATCCTACTTCAAATGCTCCCCCGATGCGCCCCTCAACTGACAGCAGGCCGGATCGAGTCACAAAAAAAGCCGCAGCTGTGGATAGCTGCGGCTTTCTGGTCTGGAATGCCCTTGCGGGCAGGGCCTATTCGTCGTCGGAACCGCCGATCATGTCGGAGAGTTCAGCCGCAGCCTCTTTCATCTCGCTGGCCTGTTCGTCAGCAAATGCGGCATTGGCTTCGTGCAGCGCGGCAACGATGTCCTCGCCCTTGGCCTGACGCTCGGCTTCTTCCGTCGAACGGGCCACGTTGGCCTGTACGGTGACGGTGACTTCCGCGTGGAGGCGAACGGCAACGTCATACAGACCGATCGACTTGATCGGCTTGTCGAGACGCACGCCGCTGACAGGGAACTTGGAGCCTGCAGCGAGCGCGGCTTCGGCGATGTCGCGTGCGGTGACCGAACCATAGAGCTGGCCGGTATCGCCAGCCTGGCGGATCAGCGTGAAGGACTGGCCTTCCAGCTTTTCAGCTTCGGTCTCGGCAGCGGCACGTGCCGATGCGTTGCGCTGTTCAATGACTTCACGCTCAGCTTCGAACCGCGCGCGGTTCTTGTCATTTGCGAGAAGGGCCTTGCCCTGCGGGATGAGGAAGTTGCGTGCGAAGCCGTTCTTCACGGAGACTTCGTCTCCGATCTTTCCAAGGCGTTCGACGCGTTCAAGAAGGATCACTTGCATGTCGGTGTCTCCTACTTCACTTCAAACGGAAGCAGGGCCAGCATGCGGGCGCGTTTGATCGCCTGGGCAAGCTTGCGCTGGTTCTTGAGGTTGACGGCCGTGATGCGGCTGGGCACGATTTTCCCTTTTTCAGAGATATAGCGCTGCAGCAGTTTCACGTCCTTGTAATCGATATCCTGGGCGTGTTCACCGGTAAACGGGTCCACCTTGCGGCGGCGGCCGAATGGACGGCGGGCAGGAATGTTCGTGATGTTCAGTTTCTGAGCCATGTTTCCTGTCCTCTCTAGTCGCGACGGCGTTCTTTGCGCGACAGGACGGCCGAAAGCTCGTCACTGTGCGACTCGACGCGGATCGTCATGTAGCGCATCACATCGTCGGAAATGCGCAGGCGGCGTTCCAGTTCGTGGACCGCATTGGCCGGGCCGTCGATGTTGAGGAGCGAATAGTGCCCCTTGCGCTGTTTCTTGATCGGATAGGCAAGGTTGCGCAGGCCCCAGTACTCGGTACGGTCGACAGTTGCGCCTTTTTCCTTGAGGAAGCCGGTCAGTTCTTCGACAAAAGTGTCGACCTGTGCCGGCGAAATGTCAGGTCGCGTGATCACGACGTGCTCATATAGTGCCATGTTTTTATTCCCAAAAATGAGGCATGCGGCGCAAGACAGCGGGAAACTGACTGGCGATGGCCCCTCTTCGTCCGGCTCATTCCGGGCTAATGAGGACCGCATCCCTGCGAGTGAAGGCGCGTCTTAAGCCTATATTGGTGCGGATTTCAAGCGCTTGCACACATTGGCGAGCCCGATTAGGCACGACAAAAATCTGGAGGAAATCGCGATGACAGGACTGGCGTTCATCTTTCCCGGCCAAGGCAGCCAGGAAATCGGCATGGGCAAGGCCCTCACCGACGCGTTTCCGGCCGCCAGGGCCGTGTTCGACGAAGTCGATGCGGCTCTCGATCAGAACCTCTCGAAACTGATGTGGGAGGGCGATCTTGCCGAACTGACGATGACGGCGAACACGCAGCCCGCCCTGATGGCTCACAGCGTTGCCGCGATGCGCGCGCTCGAAGCGGCGTTTGGTGTTTCCGCGTCTGACGCATTGTTTGTGGCCGGGCATTCGCTGGGCGAGTATTCGGCGCTGGCATCGGCCGGGGCGATCAGCCTGGCCGACACGGCACGCCTGCTGCGCATCCGCGGCAACGCCATGCAGGGGGCGGTGGCTGCCGGTGAAGGCGCCATGGCGGCCCTGCTGGGCGCGGACCTTGCGCAGGCCGAAGCCGCCTGCGAGGCGGGTCGCGCGACAGGCGGGGTCTGTGAAATTGCCAATGACAACGCACCCGGCCAACTCGTTCTGTCCGGCTCAAAGGCTGCGATTGATGCGGCGTGCGAGCATGCCAGGGCAAATGGCGTGAAGAAGGCCATGGCGCTCAATGTATCTGCGCCTTTCCATTGCTCGCTGATGCAGCCTGCGGCCGACGCAATGGCCGCCGCGCTGGCGGATGTGACGATACATGCGCCGGTGGTTCCTGTTGTCGCCAATATTTCCGCCACGCCGACCTCTGATCCGGGCACGATCCGCCAGAACCTGGTCGATCAGGTGACAGGACGTGTGCGCTGGACCGAAAGCGTGCAGTTCATGGTGGCCAGGGGCGTCACGGCAACGGCGGAAGCCGGTGCAGGCAAGGTGCTGACGGTCATGCAGCGCCGAATCGAAAAATCATTGAATGGCTTCACACTCGGAACACCCGAGGATCTCGAAGCCTTCGCAGCCTTTATCAAGGGAGAAGCCCATGTTTGATCTCACCGGCCGCACGGCCCTGGTTACCGGCGCATCGGGCGGCATAGGCCGCGCGATCGCCACAGCGCTCTCGGAGGCCGGTGCGAAGGTCGCGCTGTCCGGTACGCGCGAGAGCGTGCTGGAGGAGGTGGCTGCCACGCTGAAGGGCGAGAGCGCCATCGTGACCTGCAACCTGTCTGACGCGGAGGCCGTGGACGGCCTGGTGGGCCGGGCCGAGGCTGCCATCGGGCCGCTGGACATACTGGTTGCGAATGCGGGCATCACCCGGGACAAGCTGTTGATCCAGATGAAGGATGAGGACTGGAACGACGTGCTGCAGGTGAACCTCGGCAGTTATTTCCGCCTCACCAAGAGCGCGGTCCGGGGCATGATGAAGCGCCGCTACGGCCGCATCATCGGAATCACCTCGATCGTTGGCGTAACCGGCAATCCGGGCCAGACAAATTATTGCGCGTCCAAGGCCGGCATGATCGGTTTCACCAAATCCATCGCGCAGGAAGTCGCCAGCCGCGGCATTACCGCGAACACGATTGCACCCGGTTTCATCGAATCACCCATGACGGACGGGCTGCCCGAGGCACAGAAGGAAGCGCTTCTGGGAGGCATCCCGGCAGGCCGTCTGGGGCAGGGTGGAGACATCGCCGCAGCCGCAGTATACCTTGCATCCAGCGAAGCCTCCTACGTGACGGGGCAAACGCTGCATGTTAATGGCGGTATGGCAATGATCTGATTTCGCTACAGTAACCATTGCGACTAGGGCTTGGCGCTTTCGTCAAGTGTGTGCTAGGCGCAACACAATGGTTCAGAAATGGACCGGCTTTTCGGGCATATCTAGAGAGGTATTCATGTCTGACGTTCTTGAGCGTGTGAAAAAAATCGTAGTCGACAATCTCGACGTGGACGCTGACAAAGTAGTCGAGAGCGCAAGCTTCATCGACGACCTCGGCGCAGACTCGCTGGACCTGGTCGAACTGGTCATGGCCTTCGAAGAAGAATTCAATATCGAAATCCCGGACGATGTGCAGGAATCGATCCGGTCCGTCGGTGACGCGGTGACCCACATCAAAGCTCACGTCTAAGACGGAGCTGTCCTGAATGTCTGACCGCCGCGTTGTTATAACGGGTATCGGGATTGTCTCTCCGCTCGCTTTCGGGCGCGAGGCAACCTGGGAACGCCTGATTGCCGGAAAATCCGGAGCAGGACGCATTGACGTCTTCGATCCGGAGGACATGCCGTGCAAGATTGCGTTCCAGGTGCCATGGACCAACGGACGCGGCGGTGGCGCAGGCGACCCCCATGCCTTTGATCCGGACAAGTTTGTCTCCCCCAAGGAGCTGCGCCGGATCGACGAATTCATCCTTTACGCCATTGCGGCCGCAGAAGAAGCCGTCGAGGACGCCGACTGGCGCCCTGAAGACGATGAAAGCCGTGAACGCACGGGCGTGATGATCGGCTCAGGCATTGGCGGACTGGAATCCATCTACAATACGGCAGTCACCCTGCACGAGCATGGCCCGCGCAAGGTCAGCCCCTTCTTCATCCCGTCGGCATTGATCAACCTTGCTTCCGGCCAGGTGTCGATCAAGCACGGGTTCAAGGGGCCGAACCATGCAGTCGTCACCGCCTGTGCGACCGGTGCGCACGCCATTGGCGACTCGGCGCGCCTGATCAAGTACGGCGATGCCGACGTGATGCTGGCCGGCGGTTCGGAAGCCGTGATCGGCCGCATTGCGATTGCCGGCTTCTGTGCGGCAAAGGCCATGTCGACGAATTTCAACGATACGCCCGAGAAGGCCTCGCGCCCGTATGACAAGGACCGTGACGGTTTTGTCATGGGTGACGGCGCGGCTGTGCTGGTGCTTGAAGAGTATGAGCACGCCAAGGCGCGCGGCGCGAAGATCTATGCCGAAGTGTCGGGCTATGGCCTGACGGGCGATGCCTATCACATCACGGCGCCTGCCGAGGGGGCCGAGGGCGGCTATCGCGCCATGAAGATGGCACTGAAGAATTCCGGCATCGACCCGACCGAGGTTGATTATATCAACGCGCACGGAACCTCGACGCCGAAGGGCGACGAAGGCGAAGCCGGCGCGGTCGAGCGGGCCTATGGCGACCATGCCAGGAACCTCTCCATGTCGTCGACCAAGTCGGCCGTCGGGCACCTGCTCGGTGCAGCCGGTGCCATCGAGACGGCGTTCTGCGCACTGGCGATCCGCGACCAGATCATGCCCCCGACGCTGAATCTCGATAATCCGAGTTTCGAGACCCCCATCGACCTGATCCCCCACAAGGCCAAGAAGGGCCGCGTGCGGGCTGCGATGTCGAACAGTTTCGGCTTTGGCGGCACGAATGCGTCACTCGTCATCCGGGAAGTGAAATAGGCCACTATCGCCGGGCAGGGGCGGGCATGTAGGCTGGCATTGCCAGATTCGTGTGAGGCGTTCCATGAAGTTCATCAAAGGCCTGTTATCGCTGATCATCGCGGTCGTGATCCTCGCAGGCGCCGTTGCCGGCGCCGGCTGGATATGGCTTGGCAATGAAGTGGCTAAGGATGGCCCGCTGCCGGCCGAAACGCTCTTCATTGTCGAGCCCGGCGAGGGCATGTCCACCGTTGCGGCGCGGCTTGAGAGCGAAGGCGTGATCCGTTCGGCCTGGGTGATGCGGCTGAAGGCCCGAATTGACGGCACCGAGACGGCGCTGAAATCAGGCGAGTTCACGCTGGAGCCGCAGGCGAGCCTGGGCAAGGTTCTCGACATCCTGGTCGAAGGCAAGGCGGTGATGCACAAGATCACGCTGCCCGAAGGCCGCACGACGGCCCAGTTGCTGCGCCTCATCGAGAATGATCCCGTACTCATCGGCCCGATGCCCGAACTGCCTGTCGCCGAGGGCAGCCTGCTGCCTGACACGTATCTCTTCCATCGCGGCATGACGCGGGCGAATCTGATCGCCCGGATGGCCAAGGCGCAGGATGATCTTCTCAAGGAGCTTTGGCCGAAACGCCAGGAAGGCCTGCCTTTGGCCACTCCCTACGAGGCGGTGATCCTTGCATCTGTGGTGGAAAAGGAAACCGGGATCGCGGAAGAGCGGCCGGAAATTGCCGCCCTGTTCACGACCCGCATGAAGCGGGGCATGCGGCTGGAAAGCGACCCCACGATCATCTACGGCGTTTCGCAAGGCGAGCCGCTCTACAACAAGGCCGGCAAGCGCCGCACGCTCTATCGTTCGGAAATCGACCGCAAGACGGAATGGAACACGTACCAGATTGACGGCCTGCCCAAGACGCCGATCTGCAATCCGGGGCGGGATGCAATTGCCGCGGTGCTAAACCCGCCCGAAACAGAGTACATCTTCTTTGTGGCTGACGGCAAAGGGGGGCACCTCTTCGCCAAAACGCTGGCCGAGCACAACCGGAATGTGGCGGCTTACCGGAAATACGAGCGCGAAGAGATCGCGCGGGAGAGGGCTGAGTAATGGGTGAATTGTCGGGCATGACCGGCTTTGCCCGTGTCGCAGGAGAAGCGGCATGGGGAAGCTGGGCCTGGGAGGCCAAGAGCGTCAATGGACGCAGCCTCGATGTGCGCGTGAACACGCCGCCCGGCTTTGACGCAATCGAGCGCGCAGTGAAGGCGGCCGCATCGAAACTGTTCAATCGCGGCTCGCTGCAGGTGTCGCTTCGCATCGACATGAGCACCGGCGACGAGACGGTCACGGTCAACACGCCTTTGCTGACCGCCCTGACCGATGCGGCGCAGGCGATCCACGGCTCTGGCCTGTCGGGCGAGGCGATCGCCACGCTGATGACCCTCAAGGGCGTGGTCGAGACGGGCGGAAGCACACTGAGGGACCTGGCGCAGGATGAGGAGGCGATCAGCCTTCTGACCGGGGCCGCCGAAAGCGCGCTTGGGGAACTCGCGGTCGCGCGCCACGCCGAGGGCGTGTCGCTGACCGGGATCCTGACGGGACTGGTCGGCGAGATGGAGGGTTTCGCTGCGGCGGCGGCAAGGCTGGCTGACGGCCAGCCGGCCCTCTTGCAAGCGCGCCTGCACAAGCAGCTCGATGAACTCGATACGGGGGGCCGGGTTGATGCCGACCGGGCGGCCGTGGAAATCGCGCTGAGCGCGGCCAAGGCAGACGTCCGCGAGGAACTCGACCGGCTGGCGGCGCACTTTGCCGGTGCGCGCGACCTGATCGCCGGCGGTTCTCCTGCCGGGCGGAAACTGGACTTCCTTGCGCAGGAACTCAATCGCGAAGCCAATACGCTCTGCTCAAAATCCGTCAGCCTGGATTTGACGAATGCCGGTCTGGGCCTCAAAGGGGTGATCGACCAGTTCAAGGAGCAGGCTGCGAATGTCGAATGAGCAAATGGGAAAGCGCCGGGGGCTGATGCTTGTCCTGTCGAGCCCGTCGGGCGCGGGCAAGACGACGCTGTCGCACATGCTGCTGAACGAGTTCGAGGACGTGAACCTGTCGGTGTCGGCGACGACGCGGGAGCCGCGCCCGAACGAGCAGGATGGTGCCCACTATCACTTCCGGTCGGTTGATGAGTTCAAGGCGATGATCGCCAACCGCGAATTCCTCGAATGGGCGCATGTCTTCGACAAGTATTACGGCACGCCGCGCGCCGATACGGTCGCGAAACTGGAGAGCGGCGAGGACATCCTGTTCGACGTTGACTGGCAGGGCGCCGATGCGCTGCATGACCAGATGCCGAATGATGTCGTTTCCGTTTTCATCCTGCCGCCGAGCATCGAGGAACTGGAAGCGCGCCTGGCCGCGCGGGCAGGCTCGACGGCGGAAGACGTGGCACGCCGCATGGTGGATGCGCGCCGCGAGATCATGCACTGGCGCCGCTATGATTATGCCATCGTCAATGACAATCTCGACGAGGCCTATCAGCGGCTTCGGCGGATCCTGCTGGTCGAGCGCCTGAAACGGCTGCGCCAGCTGGACCTGGAAGACCATGTCAGGCGTCTCCTCGGAGAGGCATGAATGCCTGCCCGCACGCTCCATCCTTTCGCAAGTCTTCCCTGAAAAGGCCCGCGCATGACCAATGACAATGAACCGCAGACGGATGAGCAGGCGCCTGAACCGTCACCAAAATCCCCGCGTCCCAAGGCCAAGGCCATCTGGCTGCTCTGGCTGTTGCCGTTTGCCCTGATCGTCACGACCGCCTGGTACGTGATCCGCGGCGGTCTGGACCGCACGCACACGTTCGAGGAAGTGACCGATATCGTCGTGGAACCGTTTGACGGGAAGGAATAGGCGCGGCGGCCATTCCGTGTAAGCGCTCATCCTGAGCGAAGTCGAAGGATCGGGCGCGGGCTTCCGGGTTTCATCGCACGGGGCCCGTCCTTCGACTTCGCTTCCCCCTTCTCCCTTGGGAGAAGGGTTGGGGATGAGGGGCGATGACGTCGCTGCAAGTGGCGGGGTTTGTGGGTCGTTCCGTGTCCCCTCACCCCCGGCACCTCTCCCGGAGAGAGAGGGACGCGCGCTCGTCCGGAAACACCCTTCGGCGTCCGGCAAACCCGTCTGATTGGAGAGGGATTCAGCCCAGGCTTCCCAACTGTCGAAAGCGGCCGCGAGCAATTCCGGCAGGGCGGTGGCAATCGCGCCAAGTTCGAGTGTGGTACGGTGGGTTACGTATCGCAAAGCCAGCTGCCGATTGCCACACTCGCGCGAAGCCGGGCCATTTGACAAAGCCCATGGCCCGGATACGCTAAAATTGATTGGAGCAGGAACATGACCGACCAGGGCCTTCCGCTAGCTCGAGAAGCCGTAGGTGTCTTCCAGTCTGAAGATGCGTTGCAGGCAGCCATTGATGACCTGCTGTCGCACGGATTTGACCGCGCGGAGATAAGCCTTCTGGCGCGCTCTGACAGTGTCGAAAGGAAACTGGGCCACGCCTACCGGAAAGTTGCCGAGGTGGAGGACGATGCAGCGGCCCCCCGGATCGCCTATGTCGCGGAAGAAGATGTCGGCAATGCCGAAGGCGCCGTGATCGGGACGCTCATGTACGTTGGGGCGCTGGCAGGACTGATCCCGGTCGTCGCATCGGGCGGTGCGCTGGCGGCGGGGCTGGTTGCCCTTTTCATCGGCGGTGGCGCGGGTGCCGCACTCGGAACCGCCCTGGCGCGCATCATCGGCCTGGAGCATGCCGAGTATATTGCGGACCAGGTTGAGCATGGCGGCCTTGCCTTGTGGGTGCGCACCTGGAACGAGGGAGACGAAGCCCGCGCCGTGAAGATCCTGAAGGCCCATTCCGGAGCAGATGTCCACCTGCACGGGCTGCCAGACCTGCATCCTGAACTGGAAGAGCGATACCTCGGAGCAGTCTCGGCCGCAGAGGCGGAGGCTTATCGCAACACAGGCTTTGTCCACTCGGGCGACGATGAATATTATGTCCGTGGCAGGGTCTTCTCGAGCGCCGAGGACGCGAAATCCTATATCGACAGGCTGAACTACCTGGAATCCCTGCACGAGTCGGCCCGGTCGGGGAAGATCGACCTGAATGCGGCCCTGACCAACCCGGTCGCCGAGTTTCGCACAATCGAAAACCTGATGGCCACGCCCTTGTCAGATGCGCTCAAACTCGAATTTCTGAGGCGCTGGGAGTATGACGCCAAGACTCTTGGAGTGGCGGACAATGAAGGCATGACCGGTCCCTCGCCAGCGGTCCTGCTCCAGAAAATCGAACTGGCCATTGCCAGTTTGGAATCGGCGGACTGAGCGCAGCGCTGGTTTGGGTTTGGGAGAGGGGCGCCAGGTGATGCGTTGTGCGCCTGTCACTGGCGTCCGGTTCCAACAGCGCGCACAGTGCGCTCCCGAGACCTGACCGGAAGGGACATGCGGGATGCTGGAATACAAAGTCACGGCGCGGCGCGTTGATGCGCATGGCAGCGAGGCGCGGGCGAAAGACGCCGTACTCGTCATCGATACGGACCTGCAGGGTCGGCCGGACGCGTTCAATCCGGCCGAACTGCTGCTCGCATCTGTGGCGGCCTGCATGCTGAAAGGCATTGAGCGGGTCGCGCCAATGCTTGATTTCGACTTGCGCGGGATCGACATTAGCCTGCACGGCAAGCGCCAGGATTCACCGCCCAAGATGTTGTCGATCGCCTATGAGATCATAGTCGACAGTGACGAGACGGACCACCGCCTGGACCTGCTGCACAAGAATGTCCGCAAGTTCGGTACGATTTCCAATACGGTCGCAGACGCGCTCGACCTGAGCGGCACCCTCAGGCGCAAATCCCCGCAAGGTTAGGGTGGGTATAGAACTGTTTGGGCCCACCCTAAGCTGTCTGACGCTCTTTGAGCCGGGGTTCAGGACGGATCTGTCGCCTCTTCGGCTGCATCGTGGATGGCGTCGACAGGGTCATCGTTTTCCTGACCCGTGATATCGTCGATCACTTCGCCGGCATTTTCCAGGGCACCGTCATCGCGGTCAATTTCGCCGCCGGTTGCTTCCTCAATGGCGGAATCCAGCTTCTCACCTTCCTTTTCCGCGCTCGTGTTATCGCCGCATGCTGCCAGCATCAGAATGCCCGTCAGCATCAAACCGCCTGTTTTCAATTTCCCCATTTTACTGCTCCTGCTGCAATCATCGTTAAGTCGGACAGGGACACATGTCACCGGAGCCCGGTCCTGCCAGCGATGGCCTGCGTGGACGGGGATGAGCATGGCCGCATCGCGGCCGATTCGCAATGTTTGGGGGTTTTGGGGGTGCCGCTGAGCGCAACCCAAGTACGTTATTGTGCCAGGCTCGCGGCCAGCCGCCTGAAATCATCCTGCGACAGCGTCTCTGCCCGGGCGGTCGGGTCGATGCCGACGCTTTCGAGCCATTCGGCGGCTTTCATGCCGCGTTTTTTTGCGAGGGGTTTCAGGGCGGCGCGCATCATCTTGCGCCGCTGGCCGAAGGCGGCGCCGGTGACCTGTTCGAGCAGGTCGATATACGCGAAGCGCTGGTCGGCGGGCAGCGGTTCGAGCACGGCGACGGCGCTGTCGACCTTGGGAGGCGGATGGAAGGCGCCGGGCGGCAGGGTGAAGGCGATGTGGGGCCGCGTGGCGGACTGGACGAGGACGGCGAGGCGACCATAATGGTCCGTATTCGGCGCAGCGCAGATGCGCTCGGCGACTTCCTTCTGGAACATCAGTGCCATCTCGCCGCGCCAGTCACCGGCCTTGAGCCAGCCGACGAGCAGCGGCGTGCCGACATTGTAGGGCAGGTTGGCGATGATCATGGCAGGCTGCGTGGCGCCCGCCTCTTCCACCAATTTCTCGAAATTGACCTTGCGGGCGTCCTTCTGGACGACGATGAGGCGGCCGTCTTTGGCTTCGGGCCACAGGGTGAGCGCCTCGGCAAAGCGCGGATCGGTTTCGACCGCGATGACCTTGCCGGCGCCTTCATCGAGAAGGGCGCGCGTCAGGCCGCCGGGGCCGGGGCCGACTTCGATGACGACGCGGCCCTTCACCGGGCCGGCGGCGAGGGCGGCGCGGTGCAGGATGCTGGGGTCGAACAGGAAGTGCTGTCCGAGCGCCTTGCGGGCGGGGGCGTCTGTCAGTTGCGGGCGCTGGGGGTCCGTCACGCGGCCTGTCTCCTTGCGAGGGTCATGGCGGCGGCGAGGCGCAGGGCCGCGATGAGGCTGTCAGGACGCGTGGTGCCTGCGGCGGCGGCGTCATAGGCGGTGCCATGGTCCGGGCTGGTGCGCACCACGGGCAGGCCGAGCGTGACGTTGACGCCGCCCCAGAAGTCCAGCGTCTTGACAGGGATCAGGCCCTGGTCATGGGTCATGGCGATGACGGCGTCATAGGCGCCGGACAGGGCCTCTGCGAACACGGTGTCGCCGGGGCGGGCGTCGGACATGTCCACGCCCGAGAGGCGCAGGGCATGGGCGGCGGGGTTGATGACGGCCTGTTCTTCGGTGCCGATGGAGCCCTCTTCGCCCGCGTGCGGGTTGAGGCCGGAAAAGGCAATGCGCGGTGTGGCGAGGCCGAAATCGCTGCGCAGGGCACTGTCGACGATGTGGCCGAGCGCGACGAGCCCGGAAACGGTCAGCGCCTTGCCGACCTTCATCAGGGGCATGTGGATAGTGGCGAGTGCGACGCGCAGCCCGCCGCCGACCAGCATCATCACGGGCTGCGGAGCAGGCTCGTTCGGGTTGGTGCAGAGATGGGCGACGTACTCGGTGTGGCCCGGATAGGAAAAGCCGGCGCTGTAGAGCAGGGCCTTGTTGATGGGGTTCGTGACAATGCCGTCTGCGGCGCCGTCGAGCGCGTGGGAGGTGGCGAGCGCGATGGAGCGGATGATGGCGGGTGCGGCATCCGCATCGGGCTGGCCGGGCTGCACGTCAGGCACATCGGCCAGTGCGAGCACCGGCAGGGCGTCCGGGAATGCGTCGCGGGCTTCCCCGGGCGAGGCGATTTCGCGGACCGGGACGCGGGCGGCATAGAGCGCGGGCGCGCCGATGACGTAGAAGGCGAGGGCGGGATCAGCCCGCAGCTGCTGCCAGGCCGCTGCCGTGATGGCGGGGCCGCAGCCAGCGGGGTCGCCCATGGTGAGGGCAAGCAGGGGTGTGTGTGTCCGGGTCACGCGCGGAGGTGTGGTGGCAAAAGACCGGCCGTGCAAGCCCTATCGGTAGATGATCGTGGCTTCGCGGCGGAGATTGCGAAGCTCGCGTTCGGAGATCATGCCGAGTTCGCGGTTCTTGAGGCTGCCCTTGAGATCTTCGCGTGACGGCAGGGCTTCGGCGCCATCCTGACGGTCGCAGACATACATGACGGCGAGGCCGCCCGAGGCCGCGAAAATGTCGGTCGCCTGGCCCACTTCGGTGGCCAGGACGAGGGATTTGCCTTCCGGACCAAGTTCCTCGACGTTGATTTCATTGAGGTCAGCGGCGCGCAGATTGGTCTTGGAATTGGCGATGCTCTGGACGTCAGAGCAGCTCTTGATCTGTTCCATGGCCGCCTTGAGGTCGGCTTCGGACCCGTCGGACACGTAAAGGCGCTTGAGGTTGACCTTGGTCACTTCCTGGCTGGGCTCCCGCTTGTTGGCGACGAGCAGGAGGTAGACGCCATTTTCGACCACGACTGGCTCCAGCAGGCCGGGCTGATCAGCTGCCGTGACCGCTGCGGCCAGTTCCGGCGCGAGGTCTTCGGCAGACATCCAGCCCATGTCACCACCAGTCGCGGCGGTAGGGGCCGACGAGATGCGCTGGGCTGCGACGCGGAAATCGGCGCCCTGCTTGAGCTGGTCGAGGACGGCATTGGCGGCGGTAATGGCCTGCTCGCGGGTTTCGGCATCCGGCGCAAACAGGAAGATTTCAGAGACGCGGTACTGGGTTTTTTTCGAGGCGGAACGCATGCGGTTTAGCTGGTCGTCGACCTGGTTGTCCGAGACGCGGATACGCGAGCCGTACAGGCCGCTCATGACGCGGTTCCAGGCGATCTCGGCCCGCATCTGCTCTTCAAGGCTGGCCGGGTTGACGCCTGCCTGCAGAAGCTGGGCCTTCAGTTGGTCGCCCGTTGTGCCGCCCTGGCGGGCCATGTCTTCGACCGCACCGGCGATTTCAACGGCATCGATTTCCATTTCGAATTCCGAGGCTTTTTCAAGCTGGAGGCTTTCGTCGATCAATTGTTCCAGCGCCTGGCCGGTGATCTGCTGGATCTGTTCGGCCGACGGTTGCTGGCCACCGACGCTGAGCAGGAGGAGGCGCGCGCGCTGGCGCACGTCGGAATAGGAGATCGGCTTGTCGTTGACGACGGCGGCAATGCCTTCAAGCGGCAGGCGGCCGGGATCAGCAGCGTCCTGTGCCGTGGCGACGCCTGCAGCGGACATGGCGAACAGGGAGGCAGCAACAAGTAACTGACGGATCATGTAGTCTCTCCATTGGGCACCCAGCCAGGCCCCAAGTCTTTCAAGTTAGGCGGACCATACAAGTCCTGCGGGCAGGCGCAACGGATCAGGGCAGTGCTCCCTGAATCGTTACGGAAAATTAGTGTTGGGTGCGAGGCTGGCGCGCGAACCCGGCCGGCCGCCGACTCAGTCGAATTCACTGGATCCGAAATCTCCGATGGATTTGAGCGAGAAGCGGAACTGGAAACTTTCCGACGGGCCGAGGGTGCGGTCGTTCAGTTCCGAACGCTGGTAGATGATCTCGAAGCGCGAACAGTCGTCCTCATAGGCAACGCCGATTTCCCGCTTGGCGTTCAGATCGGCCACAATATCCCGCAACTGGCCGAAAACCAGCGAGAAACGGTCGGTTACGCGCATTTCACCGCGCAGGAATATGCCCTCGTCCGGGCGGCCCAGCGGGCTGATCCGCTCGTTGATCTTGTAATACTGGCCGACCGCGCGCAGCCGCTTGTAATTGGTGCTCAGCCGGGCGTCGATGCGGTTCAGCTTGAACCCGTCATCATCCAGCCGGACGCGCGTATCGAGGCGCAAGGCGCTGCCGAAATCTGCCGTGGATTCAGCCACCCAGTCCGATGACGTGCCGTCGAGATTGCTGGCCACGTCGAAATTGGGATCGGCGCGTGAGCGCCAGCGCCGGCCGACTGTCGTGCTGAATTCCGGGCCGTTCCTGAACTTGGCGCGGGCCGAGACCCCGGCGGCAGCCTTGCCGTCGCCTTCGTAGAGGTCGTAATTGCCGAACCCGTTGGCCGCGAACAGGTCGCCCTCATCAAATTCGTACAGGATGCTGTCTTCGTTCGGGATGGCCGTGTCGTTAACGTTGGAAAAGCCCCAGGCACCCATCACTGCGGGCTCGACGATGAGGTCGACAATCTTGCCCGGACGCACCAGCGGATAGGCAATTTTCACGCCTGCATTGCCCACGGCGCGCGTGACGTCGGGCTTGCCGGAGATGCTTTCGTCCAGCGCGTAATAGTCAGCGCGAACCTCGGCGAAGGGCTCGACCGTGAAGCCGCCCGGCAGGACGCCGAGCTTCGACCAGTCGCCACCCACGCTGACGCGCTGGCTGTCGGCGCCGATGTCCCGTGTCAGCAAGGCGGATGACACGTTGACGGAGGCAAAGCCGTAATCGCCCATGTCCCAGTATTTTTCCCCGAAGAAGACCGGCGCGACGGACGGGAGGCTGCCATCAATGTCACCGGCGCGCAGGCCCTGGAAGTCCAGCACAGCGATATCCGTGTAATAGCTGTCGCCCTGTCCGATCGCGAAGAGCTGCGACAGAAGCCGGCGGGGCTGGCTGGTATAGAGGCCGCGCCGTTCGCCCTGTCCGTCAATGTCGTAGCGGCGGTCGTACAGGTCGTCAGTCTGGGTTTCGACACCGAAGCCCCACTGCCATTCCGGCGTGATGGCAAACAGGCCCTTGCCGTAAACGTGGCCACGCCATTTCTCATCGCCGAAACGCTCGCCATCGCTGTCGAAATCGGCTTCGCGGGTGATGCTGGTGCTGAATTTGACGCCGCCGGAATAGAACCGTTTGCGGAAGTCGAGTCCCAGCAGGGGATTCACATTGGCGCTGACCATTGGGGCAATCGTGACGTCCGAGGAGTCTGAATAGGCCCAATAGTAAGGCTGCTGGTAGAAGGTCCCGAGTTTCGAGGACACGCCGCCCGATGGCATGAGAAAGCCGGAACGCCGGTCAGAGGTCGGGTCCGGGTGGGCCAGATAGGGGAAGTAGAAGACGGGGATGCCTGCGACTTCAAAGACGGCGTCCCGGTAGGAAATCATCTGGCTTTCCTGGTCGAGCACGGCGCGGCGGGCGCGCAGGGACCATGTTGGCGTCGTATGCTCTTCGCAGACGGGGCAGGCGGTATAGATGACCTGCTCCAGCGCATTAACGCCATCCGTCTGGCGGATCGCCGAGTTCGAGACGACCGTTGCACCATCCGGCAGGCGCGCCGAGAAGCCGATGGCATAGCCGTCAGTCAGTTTGGAATTGACCTCGATCTCGTCAGCAAATTGCTGCGAGCCGTCAGTATCGACGATGACGACATTGCCGGTGGCGCGTACGCGGTCGGTCGTCTTGTTGTAGACGATCCTGTCAGCGCGCAGCACGCGCGCTTCGTACAGCGCCTCGACATTGCCTTCAGCGACAATGCTGTTCTCTTCCTGGATTTCGTAGATGTAATCGGCTTCGAGAACGACGCGTTCAGGTGTCTCGGTGGCCGGCTTGGCAACACTGGAGGCGTCCTGCGCGTGCGCGGAGGCGGCGCCGGACGCAACCAGACCCAATGCTGCGGCGTAAAGAAGCCAGTTCGCCAAGTCCGGGTCACCTCAGTTACAATAGCGCATGGAATGGGCACTGTGTGCCGGCGCCGTTTCATTAATCAGACTGGAGGCTTAGAGGCGATGGCTCGGATCGTCCAGCCATCGGCGGCTCATGGCGGCATTTTCATGCTTACGGCGGTGTTTTCGCGACACAGGCGGGCGGTCAGACAGCCCGCACGGCGAGTCCGCCTGACAGGGTCACGGCTTCGCCGGATAATTCGAGTTCTGCAAGGATTGCTGCGCAACGCGCCGCGCTGAGCCCGCTGGCGCGGGCGATCTCGTCAATCGGCATGGGGTGGGGCGAGAGGGCTTCGCGCACCCTGGCGACCTGGCTGTCTGGCAGGGGTCATCGTGCGATTCGGGGTCGTATGGGGGTGTTTCGGGGCTGGAGACGTGGCCAAAGCGGAGGGATGAGAGGATTTCGATCACGTCAGCCGCGTGGCGGACCAGCGAAGCTCCCTGATAAAGCAGGGCATTGGTGCCGGCTGCGCGCCGGTCCAGTGGCGATCCCGGCCTCGACCTCGTCAACCGACGGGGCGGTGATGGGCGGCCGCGCCCGGCGCGCCGGGCAATGTCGGACAGCGCATCGATGGCGGCTGCGGGGCTGCCGAAGCGTTTCAGCAACTGGGCGAAAGTGACGGGGCCGACATTCTGGGTGCGGGAGAGGCGGATCCAGTCCCGCCGCTCGCTGTCGGACAGGGGCCGCGCCGGGCTCATGCTTTGGGCTTGGCCTTTGGTGTGCCGAACTTCGGCTCGGTACCTTTCAGGAGGCGGGCGAGGTTTGTCCTGTGGGTCCAGAACACGAAGACCGACAAGAGGGCGAGGCCGCCGATGATGAACAGGTTGTGTTCCCCGAGGAGGTAAGCACCGGGCGGGACGAGAACAGCGGCCGTGAGGGCCGAAAGTGAAGAAGTGCGGCTGAGGGTGAACACGATCAGCCAGACCGGCGCAGCAGCGAGGAAGCCGGGCAGCGAGGTGAAGAGGAGCAGGCCGGCATAGGTGGCGACGCCCTTGCCGCCCTTGAAGCCGAGCCAGACCGGATAGCAATGGCCGACAAAGGCCATGGCACCGGCCACGAAGCCGATCTCGCGTCCGAACAGCCAGGTAAAGGCGAAAGCGACGAGGCCTGCCTTCAGGCTGTCGAGGAGGAGGGTTGCGAGCGCGAGGTCCTTGCGGCCGGTGCGCAGCACATTGGTGGCGCCGATACTCTTCGAGCCGATGTCGCGTATGTCACCCAGCCCTGCAGCCCGGGTCAGCAGCAGTCCAAAGGGAATCGAGCCTGCGAGATAGCCGCACACTGCCGCAGTGCCATATCCGATCCATGCCTGCATGCCGCCGATTCCCTGCCGTGTTGCCTGATAATGGTCTACGGACACGGCCCGCGCGCGGCAAGAGCCTGGGATCAATCGCCAAGCAGGGCGGCGCGGATCGGCTCGATCCAGGCTTCCTTTTCGGGATCATAGGCCTGGAAGTTTGACGAGAAGCCCCAATGGCACCATCCGAACTGGTTGGCTTCAGAGAGGTGGCGCACCGTGCTGATCCATTTGACGCGCTCCTCGACCGACGCCGCATCAAATACGCCGAACTCGCCGAGCAGCAGGGGCATGCCATGCGTATCCCTGAAGGCGGCCGCTGCGCGGAAATCCGCCGTCATGCGGGCCAGATCATCCTCGTTACCCCATTGTGCGCCGATAGGCGGTGTCGGCTTGAAGAATTCCGCACCCTGGTGGGTGAAGGAAAATGGATCGTAATAATGCCATGACAGCATGATGCGCGGATCTTGAGGTGGCTGGCTCTCGATGAGGCCGGGCAGGGAGCCCCATTCCGCCGTCGCGAGGAGAATCCAGCGATCAGTCTGGGTCTTGCGAATGTTAGCGACGATGCGCTTGTTCAGCGCGTCGGTACGCTCAACGGTCATCTTCGTGTGTGGCTCGTTGAGGACTTCGAAGATCAATGTGTCGGGATAGGCAGCATAGTGTGCCGCCAACTGGTTCCAGATGCCTTCCAACCGGCGTTCGTGCTTTGAGGGGTTGTGGTGGATCTGGTAGTAATGATGCACATTGAGGATGACATTCATGTCCTTCGCCAGGGCGTAGTCGATGATCTCATCTGTCCGTGCCAGCATATCGCTGTCGAGTTCATAGCGTCCCGACTTGCCGGCATGCGCTGACCAGCGCACAGGCAGCCGGATCGTGTCAAATCCTGCGTCCGCGATCTTGTCGATATCCGACATGCGTACGGTATAGCCCCACTCACCTTCGGAAGGACCCTCCAGCGCTCCGCTCAGGTTCATGCAACGCTGCACCGGCGAAACGAGCGGCTTGTAGGCAACACTGCCCAAATCCGACACGCACGCTGCGCTGACTGCCAACGTCAGCGCAAACGCAAGAACCACACGCACAGACCTGTCGTACAATTTCCCCATGAGAGTATTTGACAGCAGCAGTGCGACGGGGTCAACGCCAAGTCGCCTGATAAGGGAGTTTGGATCGATCACTTTTTGTCAGGGAGATTTGCCTGGCTTTCAGGCATCAGGGTGCAGGCGCGAAGTCGAACACGGTTTCGCCGCCGACAAATGTGCGCAGGATGCGGCCCTGCAGGCGGCGGCCATCGAAGGGCGAGTTGGTCGAGCGTGAGCGCAGGTCTTCGCGCACGCAGAGCCAGGGCTTGCCGGGATCGAACAGGATCAGATCGGCCGGCGTGCCGGATTTCAGGCGGCCCTGCGGCAGGCCTAGCAGGTCGGCCGGGCGGCAGGTGACCGGAGCGAGCGCGTCGAGCAGGGGCAGGCCCGCATCGTGGACGAGGCTCATCAGCGCGGCGAGCGTGGTTTCAAGGCCAGCAGCACCGAAAGCCGCTTCGCCGAACGGCAGGCGCTTTTCTTCCGGGGGCTGGGGATCATGGGCTGAGACCACGGCGTCGATCTCGCCGCGTTTCAGGGCGGCGATCAGTCCTTGCCGTGTGTCCTCGTCGCGGAAGGGCGGGTTGACCTTGCAATAGGTGAGATAGTCGCCGACGTCGCGTTCGTTGAAGAACAGCGTGTGGGCGGCGACCGTGGCGTGAACCTTTGCGCCGCGGTCGCGGGCCCCGGCGAGGATATCCAGCGTGCGGGCGGTGGAGACCTGGTCGACCACGAGGCGGCAGCCGGTGGTTTCGGCCAGCATGACATCGCGGGCCGCGCCGATCCATTCGGCTTCGACCGGCATGCCGGAGAGGCCGAACCGCGCGGCAAACGCGCCGGCATTCATCACGCCGGAGCCGGACAGGGCGCGGTCATCGGGCCGGGACATGACAATGGCGCCCCGGCTGGCGGCATAGGTCATGGCGCGCTTCATGATCGAGGCATTGGCGATGGGCATGTCGCCATTGGTGAAGGCAACGGCGCCGGCATCGGCCATGAGGCCGATCTCGGCCATCAGTTCGCCCTGCAGGCCAACCGAAAGTGCGCCTGCCGGATAGATGCGGGCCTTTGCCGTTTCGCGTGCCCGTTCCTTGATGAAGCGGACGAGGGCAACATCGTCGATGGTGGGGCGGGTGTCGGGCATGACGACAAAGCTGGTCACGCCTCCGGCAAGGGCGGCGCGTGAGGCGGTGGCGAGGGTTTCCTTCTGCTCGTCGCCGGGCTCGCCGGTCTTGACGCGCAGGTCGATCAGGCCGGGCGCGAGGCAGAGGCCGCCCGCGTCGAGCGTTTCCTTTGCATCGGCATGCGCGCCGGACTGGCCCTGAGCCACATGCTTGATCCTGCCCTTGTCGATGAAGACCGCGCCGGGCGCATCGAGCCCCGTGGCCGGATCGAGCAGGCGGGCATTGTGGATGGAAAGGCTCATCGGTGTGTCCCCGCCAGAAGGTCAAGCACGGCTTCGCGCACGGCGACGCCCATTTCGACTTGTTCGGTGATGACCGATTGCGGGCCGTCGGCAATGGCGCTTTCGATCTCGATACCGCGGTTCATCGGGCCCGGATGCATGACCGTTGCGCCCGGCAGGGCGAGCGCAAGGCGGTCTGCGGTGAGGCCGAAATAGCGGAAATATTCGCGGCGGCTGGGCAGGAAGGCGCCGTCCATGCGTTCCAGCTGGAGGCGGAGCATCATGACAACATCCGCGCCCTTGAGGGCGGCGTCGAAGTCGGTCGTGGCGCTGGCCGCACCCCATGTGTCGGTGCCGGGCGGCAGCAGGGTGCGGGGGCCGCAGAGGTGGACCTCGGCGCCGAGCAGGTGCAGCGCCATCGTGGTGGAGCGGGCGACGCGGCTGTGGGCGATGTCGCCGCAGATGACGACCTTGAGGCCTTCGACGCGGCCCTTGTGGCGCCGGATTGTCAGCACGTCGAGCAGGCCCTGCGTGGGGTGTTCGTGGGTGCCGTCACCGGCATTGATGACCGCGCAGTCGACCTTACGGGAGAGGAGCTTGGCGCCGCCGGAGGCTGAGTGGCGGATGACCAGCACGTCCGGCTTCATGGCGTTCAGCGTCATCGCCGTGTCGATCAGGGTCTCGCCCTTCTTCACGCTGGAATTGGCGACCGGCATGTTGATGACATCGGCGCCGAGGCGTTTGGCGGCGATCTCGAAACTGCTCATGGTGCGGGTGGAATTCTCGAAGAACAGGTTCACCACGGTGCGGCCGGTCAGGACAGGATCGGCGCGCTGGCCGGAGCGGGTTGCATCCGCATAGCTGTCGGCCAGATCGAGTATATGGGTGATGTCGAGGGGGTGAAGGCCTTCGATTCCCAGCAAATGCTCGTGATCGAAGTTGTAGCTGTATCCCGCCATTGCCATGGAGGCCCTTTCGATTTTTGGCGGTTTAGGCCCGTTTCGGGCTGTTCGCAAGTGTCAGCCGCTGACGAGGAAGTAGAACAGCGGCAGGGTCAGCATGGCGAGCACGGTCTGGACGGCAATCAGGTTGGCCGCGAGGGGGGCGTCGCCGCCGAGTTCGCGGGCGAGGATGTAGGAACTGGTGGCGGTGGGGGTGGCGGCGCAAATCACCGCGATGGTGAGGGCCATGCCCGAGAGGCCAAAGGCGAGGCCGAAGGCGATGGCAAGTGCGGGCATGCCCAGCAGGCGGACGAGCGACCAGGTAAGCGTGCGGGGCCCGGAGCGCTTCAGGGCCGAGAGGTCAACGCCTGCACCGGCGGACAGAAGGCCGAGCGCGAGCGCGGCGTCGCCCAGGATGCGCAGCATGTCATTGGCGAGGCGGGGCAGCTCGATACTGGCGGCCGCCAGTGCAAGGCCGATGATGCAAGCGAGCACGATGGGGTTGCGTACCAGGGCGAGCAGGGGGCGGGGCGCCGGGCCATGGGGCGTATCGGCATGGGCGATGAGGGCGTAGACCGACAGGACATTGGCGGTCGGGATCATCACAGCGGCGGCGATGGTGACAAGGGCGAGGCCTTCCTGGCCATAGAGCAGGCTGCCGATGGAAAGCGCGATCATCGTGTTCCAGCGGACGTTCGACTGGATGATGGTGCCGATTGCGGGCCGTTCCATGCCGGGCAGCAAGCGCGCGCCGAGGCCGATGGCGCCTAGCACCAGCTGGGCGATGATCAGTGCGGCGGCGAGGCGCCAGGGCGCGGTCTCGAACGGCGTGTTGGCAAGGGTGCGGATGATCAGCGCCGGAAACAGGACGACATAGGAGAGGCGCTCGATGGCGCGCCAGCTCTCAGCGGGAATCCATTTGCGGGCTGAGAGAACGTGTCCCAGCGCCACGATCGCGATGACCGGCAGCAGGGCGTAGAGGAAGCCGCTCATCCAAGGCGGTCCAGCGCGTCGAGCGCGGATTTGAGGATCACGGCGGCGGCCGAAGCGTCAATACGTTCGGCGCGGCGCCTGGCTGACATGTCTGCAGAGATCATTACGCTTTCCGCCTCGGCGCTGGACAGGCGTTCGTCCTGGAAGGCGACAAGTACGTCGCGGCGCAGCAGGATATTGTAGACCAGCGCGCGAGTGGACTGGGCGCGGCGGCCTTCCGTGCCGTCCATGTGGAGCGGCAGGCCGACAATCAGTGCAACCGCCTTGCGCGCGTCATAGATCTCGAACAGTCGCGTGATGGAGGGGCCGAGTGTCTTGCCGCGATGGATGGTTTCCACCGGGCTGGCGATCATGCGCGTGGCGTCAGTTGCCGCGACGCCCATGGTCCGTGTGCCGGGGTCGATACCGAGAAGCACGCCGGTGCGCGGCAGGGAGGCAAGATCAGTTACGGCCAAAACGGTCCTGTCCGAAAAAAAGTCAGCTCAGGATGAGCGCTATAGCGGCTTGATACGCCCTTGCCTATCGCGTATTCGGGCCGGATCGAAGCCACGCCACCGGAGCCCGCGCCATGAGTGTTACCAAGGATGATGTCCGCAAGGTTGCCCGCCTGTCGCGCATTGCCGTGCCCGAGGAGCGCCTCGAGGAGATGGCCGGAGAGCTGAACGGCATTCTCGGCTGGATCGACCAGCTGAACGAAGTCGACATCGAGGGCGTCGAGCCGATGACCTCGGTTGTCGAGACAAAGCTGCCGATGCGCGAGGATGTGGTGACGGATGGCAACATCCAGGACCAGGTTCTGGCCAATGCGCCGCGCAGCGAAGACGGGTTCTTCGTTGTGCCGAAGTCGGTCGAGTAGGCGCCCGCGGGTTCCTCAGGGAAACGAAGTGCCGGCATGGCCTTATTTAAGGCGCGGTGACCCCCCACCTGTTGGAGAGGATCCGATTCGGGTCCCTGCACAGGAACGCACATCATGGCCAAGGGTCAGAAGAAGACGAACAAGGAAGTCCGCAAGCCAAAGGCGGAAAAAGTGAAGACGAACGCGTCCAACCCCTCCCTCAAGACCGGGGCGATCAAGGGGCTTGAGCACCTCAAGCGCTAGGCTGCCCGGACCGGACCTGACGTTGCGTCCGTGATTGCCGGTGACCGCTGACCGGCGGCATAGTCTCCCGACACAAACCGGGAGGATGCCATGTCCGTGATGACGATCGAAACCAGGGATCATGTTTCCCTGCTGACGCTGCGCCGGCCGCAGGTGATGAATGCGCTGAACTACGAACTCTACATGGCGCTGGAAGACGCCGTGCGCGAGAGCGATGCGCGGGTCATTGTCATTACCGGAGAGGGGCGCGGCTTCTGTACCGGTGACGATGTAAAGGAAATCCTGAGCCAGAAGGCGAAGGGGCCGGCGGAAATGAAGGCGCGCGGGCGCCGCACCGGCGGCCTGACGCCGGCTGCGGACGCCTTGCTCTATACGGACATTCCCGTGATTGCGGCTGTCAACGGCTTTGCGCTGGGCTGGGGCATGGAGCTGGCGCTGATGGCGGATATCCGCGTCGCGTCGGAGACGGCGAAGTTCGGAGAGCTGTTCGTGCAGCGCGGGCTCTGCTGTGATGCGCCGGGCCTTGGGCGTCTGGCACAGGTGGTGGGCCGCGAGCGGGCGGCGGAACTCCTGTTCACGGGCGACATCATCGACGCGCAGACGGCGAAGGAGATCGGCCTCGTGTCGCGGGTCGTTGCGCAGGATGACCTGTTGCCGACGGCCATGGGTATTGCGGCGAAGATCGCCGCCAATCCGCCGCGTGCGGTGCAGTCGATCAAGGCCGGCCTGCGGCGCACGCTGGACCCTGACTGGCGCGATGTCGGCAACTGGGCGATCAAGGAAATCCGGACCCTGATGGAAACGGAGGATGCCGCCGAAAGCGCCGCCGCCTTCCTGGAAAAGCGAAAGCCTGTGTTTACAGGCCGCTAGGCGCGGGATCGGTCAAATTTCACCGATCGGTTTCAGTATAAATCAAAGCTGATGTGTCAGTAAGGGACATGACCAAAGCCGTTGGGGGCCGAAAAGTTATGTCTGTCGTATCGCAATTTTCGCCTGTTCCGTTCGAAGACCAGCCAATCCTGGACTTTTACAATCCGGAGGCCGCAACCTTCCAGGCGCAACTGGGTGCATACGTTCCGCGACGGATTGAAACGCTGATCGAACAGGCGGTCACAGGCTTCGGCAAGGAACCGTTCCTGACAACGGCGCTGCCGAATGGCGCGAGCGCGACCCTGACCTTTGCCGAAGTCGACAGGCATACCGCGAACCTTGCACGCTACCTGCGCGAAGAGCTGAAACTGCAGAAAGGCGATGTCGTCGCGCTCCAGTCGCCTAACTGCATATCCAACGTGCTGGCCATGCTGGGTGTGCTGCGGGCCGGCCTTGTGCTGACCAATATCAATCCGCTCTACACCGCCCACGAGACGCGCCGCCAGCTGCGCGATGCGCAGGTCAAGGTGCTGATCACGTCAAGCCTGTTCCCGGAGGTGGCCGAAGAGGCCGTTGTGGGGACAGGTGTTGTGTCCGTCATCAGCCTGTCGCTGACCGACTTTTTCTCGCCGCTGAAGAAGACGGTGATGGATTTCGTGCTGCAGCACGTCAAGAAAATGGGCCGGCCGCTGAAGATTCACAATGTGCCCATGGCCGATGCGCTGAAGCGCGGCGCGGCGCACGACACGCCGATGTCGCTGTATGCGCAGGACCGGGATGCCAATGAGGATGCGATCTTCCAGTATTCCGGCGGCACGACCGGCATATCCAAGGGCGTGCGCCTGACCGAAGCGGGCGTCGTGACCAATGTCGAACAGTTTGCCAGCCTGTCGCCGCACATGATCGATGCGCCGTCCCAGACCATGCTGCTGGTGCTGCCCGTCTACCATGTGTTCGGCCTGTTCTCGTCGATCATCGCGCTGCGCAATGCGGCGCACCTGGTTCTGGTGCCGAGCCCCAAGCCGCTGTCGAACCTGAAGGCGGCCTTCCGCAAGTTCCGCCCGAACGCCTTTCCCGGTGTCAGCACCCTGTTTGCCAAACTGATGGACGAGGCGTGGTTCTACGAAAACCCGCCGCAGCTGACGCTCACCATTTCCGGCGCCATGGGGCTGAACCCCGAAGTGCGCAAACAATGGATCGGCCTGACCGGATCGAGCGTGGTCGAGGGCTACGGGATGACCGAGACCACGACGCTGATCAGCATCAACCCGCCTGATGCGCGCACGCGCGCCGGGTCTGTGGGCATGCCGCTGCCGGGAACCGCCGTGTCGATCCTGCGTGACGATGGCAGTTTTGCCGGGCCGGGCGAGACGGGCGAAATTGTCGTGGCCGGGCCGCAGGTGATGGCGGGCTATCTCGGCCGCCCCGAGACGACAGCAGCAGCGTTTCATGTCGGCTGGATGAAGACGGGCGATGCGGGCTATCTCGATGATGACGGCTTCCTCTACCTGGTTGACCGTCTCAAGGACATGCTTCTGGTCGGGGGCTTCAATGTGTTCCCCAACGAAGTCGATGCCGTGCTGGCCGAACATCCGGGGATCGAGGAAGCGGCCGTGGCGGGCGTGCCGGACGGGAACATGGGTGATACGATGCATGCCTTCGTCGTGCGGCGTGACCCGGACCTGACAGCGGCCGATGTGATGACGCACTGCGCGTCTTTCCTGACGGCCTACAAGCGACCGCGCAAAGTGCATTTTGTCGATGAATTGCCGAAATCGCCGATTGGCAAAGTGGTGCGGCGGGAGCTGCGCGCGCGGGTCAAGGCTGCGGCCGACGGCTGACGCTTCGCAATCGGGAGTGGGCCGCTTCACATCCTGAAGCGGATCGCTCCAGACCCTGAACTATTTGCCGGTACCGTCCGGGCGTACTCCTCTGCGTGTCAACACGCCAAAGAGGAGACAGGCAGATGACAACGAAAACACCCCGGTCAGGCCAGCTTGGACAGGTGATGGCAGCCCTTGGCACGACGCTGTTTTACCTTGTGATCACCGCGATGGTTTTCACCCCGGCAGGCTACACCGCCTACATGCTCGCATGAGGGGCGGCGGTCAGATGATCTCGTCGGCGAAATCCTCGTAATCGATGAGGATTTCGTCGCCGGGCGCGATAGCCCGACTGGCCGTCAGGGTGACCGTCTGGGCGGAGGCATCGACGGTGAAGCCGGCATTGGCTTTCGGGCTGTGATTGCACATGGAGATTTCCCCGAAGGCGACGGCGGCCCGCATCTCGCCCTCGGCATTCTCGTCGACATAGAACACGTAATGATGGAGCAGCGTGGCGCGCACCGCAGCGGTGTCTTCCGTCGAAAGCACCAGCAGCGGGTAGACCGCGATCGTGGCCCCGGGGGCGATGGCACGGGCGGCGAACAGGCCGCGGCCATGGAAGGGAGAGTCTTTTACCTCGACGAACGAAGCCTGTGCGGATTGTGGCATGCGCCCGTCTCTAGCACAGCTGCCATCGGGCGCTATTCGGTTTCTTCGGTCTCTTCCGGCGCCTTGGCCTTGGAATCCCACTTGTGGACCGATTTGATCATGCAGCGCTGCACGCCGAAGCCGGTATCATCGTGAAAGCCTGAAATGGAATCAGAGGTGATGAGATGGTCACCCTTGCCGAGGCAGTTGGTCGTGGAATCCACCGCGATCTGCTGGGCCTGATCGAGATTGAAGCAGTTGCCGTAGACTTCGACCAGGTAATCATCCCGGCCTTTCGAGATCACCACCGTGTCATCCGTGGCATCGTGGAAGCCGGAAATCGTCGAGGTGAAGCAGACATTCCGGACCTCTTCGCCAAGCCGGGGGTCACCGGCAAACTGGGCGACACCCTTTGGCTTTGCATCGGCCGGAGCCTGGCTGGCGCAGGCGGTGAGGAGGACAGAAGCGGCGGCAAGGAGAGCGAGGCGCATGGGATATCCTTTTTTCGGGTTGCTGCCCGCGGAAAACGTGGAAACCCGGGCAAATGTTCCGTTTCCAAGTGATGCCCCGGGCTGCAGGAACTGACAAGCGCGGTCACGGAGACTTGAACTTTCCCCTCAAGCCGTCATAGCAGGCGGGCAGATTTCTTCGCGGGATTTCACATGACCGAATTGACCAAACTCACCCTCGCCGCAGCGCTGGATGGCCTGAAAGCCAAACAGTTTTCGTCGCGCGAGATCACGCAGGACTTCGTCAGCGCCATTGAAGGCGCGCGGATGCTGAACGCCTATGTCGTGGAAACACCGGAAAAGGCGCTGGCCATGGCCGATGCGTCGGATGCGAAACTGGCCAAGGGAGAGGGCGGCAGGCTGGAAGGCGCGCCGCTGGGCATCAAGGACCTCTATTGCACCAAGGGCGTGCGCACGACGGCGTGCAGCGGCATCCTCGGCGAGTTCACCCCGACCTATGAATCCACCGTCACGCAGAACCTGTGGGACGAAGGCGCGGTCATGCTGGGCAAGCTCAACATGGACGAATTCGCGATGGGATCGTCCAACGAGACATCGCACTTCGGCAATGTGGTGAACCCCTGGCGGCGCGCAGGCGACAATCAGGGCCTGACGCCGGGCGGCTCGTCGGGCGGCTCTGCGGCCTCCGTCGCGGCGGATCTCTGCCTTGCGGCGACTGCGTCCGATACTGGCGGCTCGATCCGCCAGCCGGCGGCCTTCACGGGCACCGTGGGCATCAAGCCGACCTATGGCCGCGCCAGCCGTTACGGCATGGTGGCCTTCGCCTCCTCGCTCGACCAGGCGGGGCCGATTGCCAAGACCGTGGAAGACAGTGCCATCCTGCTGGAAGTGATGTGCAGCCATGACGCGAAGGATTCTACCTCGCTGGATATCGCGACGCCCGACTGGCGCAGCGATGTGTCCAAAGGCGTGAAAGGCATGCGGATCGGCATTCCGAAAGAATACCGGATGGACGGCATGTCGGAGGAGATCGACGCGCTGTGGAACCAGGGCATTGCCTGGCTGAAGGCGGCCGGGGCCGAGATCGTGGATATCAGCCTGCCGCACACGAAATACGCGCTGCCGGCCTATTATATCGTGGCGCCTGCGGAGGCTTCGTCAAACCTCGCGCGCTATGACGGCATGCGCTATGGCGCGCGCGTCGAGGGCAATAACCTGGCGCAGACCTATGAAGGCACGCGGGCCAGCGGCTTCGGCAAGGAAGTGCAGCGCCGCCTGCTGATCGGCACCTATGTGCTCTCCAGCGGCTATTATGACGCCTATTACCTGCGCGCGCAGAAGGTGCGGACCAAGATCCTCAACGACTTCGTTGACGCCTTTGAGAGCTGCGACGCGGTGCTGACGCCGACCTGCCCGTCACCCGCCTTTGCCTTTGGCGAGAAGAGCGGAGATCCGGTGGAAATGTATCTCAATGATGTGTTCACTGTGACGGCGAACCTTGCCGGATTGCCGGGCATTTCCGTGCCCGCGGGCCTGTCGAAAAGCGGCCTGCCGCTCGGCCTGCAGGTGATCGGCAAGGCGCTGGACGAGGCGGCCTGCTTCCGCGTTGGCGGCGAACTGGAACGTGCAGCTGGTTTCGTGGCTAAACCTGACCGCTGGTGGTAGGCTGGCGCACATGAAACGCTTTCTCGCCCTTTTCGCCGTCATGCTCGTCATCTGTCTCGCCCTGATGTGGGGGATGATGGCGCAGAACGGGTATGACCTGTTTGCGCCGGAGATGAGCGGCATGCTGGTCGTGGCCGTGCTGGTGGCGGCCTATGTCGCGTTCCGTATCTCGCGGATACTGGACAAGCGTAGCCAGCGCGCGCATGACGGCTCGCCGCTGAAGGGCGCGCAGAAATCGAAACTGTCCGGCCTGTTCAATTCCAGGAGCCCGGCCCAGCAGGCACGCGAGGCCCGTGTGGCGGCGCGGCGCAAGCAGCTGATCGCCGAGGGCAAGCTGGAAGACGAGACGCCGGCCGAGCTGGAGATTCCCCCGGTGCCGGAGGGCGAAGTGCCCACGCGGGCGCCGCAATCGGCCTCGGTCAAGGACCGGATGGACGCCCGGCGCGAGCGCTACAGGCGCGCCAAGGAAGAAGGCAAGATCTAGGCGCTCAGGCCCTTGCAGGGCGGAGCGTGACCGGGGCCGCGCGGGGGGCGGCCGGCGTTTCCACGTGCACTTTCCTGCCGCCGGGGCCTTCATCATTGTCATCCTCATCGCCGCGCGACCTGTCGGTAATGCGCGAGAGATAGATGCCGACGCCGACAAGCCCGCCAACCGGGCCGAATTGCAGCATCATCGCCGCAACGAAGATGATCGGCATGTCGAGCCTCATGTTGCCGAGCGCCTGCAGCACGAGGAACAGGCCGACCGCGCCAACCAGCAGGCCGCACCCGAATCCGATGATCAGGTGCTTGAGAAGGCCGCGCACAATCGGCCGTTCTTCCTCTCCCGATCCGTCCAGAATCATCTTGAACAACATGGTTTTCCTCCCCGTGCGCTTTTACGCTTGCCGCATTCTTGATCAGTGCGACGAAAAAGAAAAGCCTTCGCGCCAACGTGCGGTCATGTCCGCTCGACAGGGCGGGCCGCTTGCCGTTAGAAGGACGGCTTGTTTGAATTGGTCATAAGGGCAGGTCATGTCAGCGCGCACACCCTACGTACTCAAAGGCGATACCGGCGACTGGGAAGTCGTCATGGGGCTGGAGATCCATGCGCAGGTGGCCTCGAATGCCAAGCTGTTCTCGGGCGCCTCGACGGCGTTTGGCGCGGACCCGAACTGCAATGTCTCGCTGGTCGACGCCGCGATGCCGGGCATGCTGCCGGTGATAAACCGGAAATGCGTGGAACAGGCCGTGCGCACGGGCCTTGGCCTGAAGGCGCAGATCAATCATTATAGCCGGTTTGACCGGAAGAATTATTTCTATCCGGACCTGCCGCAGGGCTACCAGATCAGCCAGTTCGCCCACCCGATTGTCGGCGAGGGCGAGATCGAGGTGGATGTCGAACCGGCCCATGGCGGCGAGGCCTACAGCTTCACCTGCCGGATCGAGCGGCTGCACTTGGAGCAGGATGCCGGCAAGTCGATCCACGACATGGACCCGAATTCGACCTATGTGGACCTGAACCGCTCCGGCGTGGCGCTGATGGAAATCGTGTCAAAGCCGGACGTGCGCTCGCCTGCCGAGGCGGCGGCCTATGTAAAGAAGCTGCGGGCCATCGTGATCGCGCTCGGCACCTGTGACGGCGACATGGACAAGGGCAATCTGCGCGCCGATGTGAACGTGTCTGTCTGCCGCCCCGGCCAGTACGAGAAATTCCGCGAGACGGACGATTTCAGCCATCTCGGCACGCGCTGCGAGCTGAAGAACATGAACTCGTTCCGCTTCATCCAGCAGGCCATCGAATACGAGGCGCGCCGCCAGATCGAGATCATCGAGGGCGGCGGAACGGTTGACCAGGAAACGCGCCTGTTCGACCCGGTGAAGGTCGAGACGCGGTCCATGCGTTCGAAGGAAGACGCGCACGATTACCGCTATTTCCCGGACCCGGACCTGTTGCCGCTGGAAATCGAGCAGGCCTGGATTGACGAGATCAGGGCCAGCCTGCCGGAACTGCCGGACGAGAAACGCGCGCGGTTTGAATCCGAATACGGCATCTCGCACTATGATGCCGGCGTGCTGATCGCGGATGCCGACAAGGCGGAATATTTCGAAACCGTGGCCAAGGGGCGCGACGCGAAACTCGCGGCCAACTGGGTGACGCAGGAACTGTTCGGCTATCTCAACAAGGAAGGCCTGGAACTGGCTGACAGCCCGGTTTCGGCGGAGGCGCTCGGCGGCCTGATCGCGCTGATCAGCGACGAGACGATCAGCGGCAAGATCGCCAAGGACGTGTTCGCGCGCATGATCGCGGGCGAGGGTGAGGCGGCCGCCATTGTCGAAAAGCACGGCCTGAAACAGGTGACGGATACCGGCGCGATCGAGAAGGTGGTCGACGAGATCATCGCGGCAAACCCGGAACAGGTCGAAAAGGTGAAGGACAAGCCGCAGACGCTCGGCTGGTTCGTCGGCCAGGTCATGAAGGCCTCCGGCGGCAAGGCGAACCCCAAGGCCGTGAACGATATATTGAAGGCGAAGCTGGGGATTTAGGGCGGCGTTGCCGGCGACGCGCCTCCCTCTCCCCCTGGGAGAGGGGGGTTAAGGGCTACAACTTCGCCCGAATCCGCCCCGCCAGCTTCTCAAGCTCGCCCATATCCGCCATGCCGCCGCTGCCGTGGCGGCCGAGGGGGACGCCTTCCTGGCGGGGGATAATGTGGAAGTGGAGGTGGTAGACGGTCTGCCCGGCGGGGGCGCCGTTGAACTGGGTGACGACGAGGCCATCCGGCGTCAGCGCCGCCTCGACGGCCTTCGCGACTTTCTGGACAATCAGCATGTAGGGCCCGAGCTTTTCCGGCGGCATGTCGAGCAGGTTGCGCGCTGTCACGTCTTTCGGGATGACCAGCGTGTGGCCTTCGGCCTGCGGGAAGACGTCCATGAAGGCAAGGGCGGTATCATCCTCGTAGACCTTCACGGCAGGCATCTCGCCGCGCAGGATTTTCGCGAAGATGTTGGTCGGGTCGTAAGTGTCGTGAAGGGTCATGAAGGATCAGTGCTTTCAGTTTGGCGAGTGCGAATGGATTTGCTTCGAAGGTACAGGTTCCGCAGGAAAAACCAAACGGACGCGAGGATGAATCACTCCGTGGCGAACGTGAGGGCGATTACACGGGCGTGCCAATAGCGAGGATGGATCGGCTCTATCGTTTCGCCAGTGGCTTCGATCAGACGTTGCTCGGCGGTCTGGACCATTTCATTGAGGTAGACTTTTGCAGCATCGATCTGCGATGCCGGATGGCGCACCTGAATGCCGCCGATAAGGGGAACCACGTGCCATTCGAGTATCGCATGGTTGAGATTGTCGATGGCGGCGTCGAACCCGGCGTCCTGTAGTGCAGAACAGACCACAAGGGCTTCTTCGACACGGCTATAATTGCGCAAGACGACAGATGGGCTCATTCGCCCTTCTTAAAGGGCGTTCTATCTGTGAGATAGTCCATGTCGGATTCAACCGCGTCGCGTTCGCGGGTGAGGTAGTCGGCGACGGCGTTGCGCAGGCCGGGATGGGCGATCCAGTGGGCCGAGCGGGTGAGGACGGGCACATAGCCGCGGGCGAGCTTGTGGCCGCCCTGGGCGCCTGCCTCGACATATTGCAGGCCGCGCGCAATCGCAAAATCGATGGCCTGGTAATAGCAGGTCTCGAAGTGGAGCATGGGGCGCTGGTCGCTACAGCCCCAGTATCGGCCATAGAGCGTGTCCGAGCCGATCAGGTTCATGGCGCCCGCGATGGGCTCGCCGTCTTCCATGGCGAAGATGAAGAGGAGGTCATCGGCCATGCGCTCGCGCAGCAGGGAGAAACTCCGCCGCGTGAGATAGGGCGAGCCCCATTTACGGCTGCCGGTGTCCATGTAGAAATGGAAGAAATGGTCGAGATGGTCCTCGGTGATGGCATCGCCGGTGAGGTGGACGAAATCGAGCCCTTCCTGCGCCCTGGCGCGTTCCTTGCGCAGGTTCTTGCGCTTGGCGGACGAGAGGGCGGCGAGGAAATCGCCGAACGTGCCGTAGCCGTCATTCACCCAGCGGAATTGCTGGTCTGTGCGCGAAAGGAGGCCGGTATTGGAGAGGATTTCGGCGTCCGCATGATCGACGAAATTGATATGGAGGGAGGAGAGGTAGTTTTCCTCGGCGAGCTGGATGGCCCCGGCGAGGAGCGCCGCCTTCAGCTGGGCCTCGTCCGGGCCGCGAGGCACGAGGCGGCGGCGGCCGGTGACGGGGGTGAAGGGCACGGCCGAGAGCAGTTTCGGGTAATAGGCCCCGCCCGCGCGTTCATAGGCATCGGCCCAGCTCTGGTCGAACACGAATTCGCCGCGCGAATGCATCTTGGCATAGAGCGGCATGGCGGCGCGCAGGCGGCCATTCCCGCCCCGGATCAGGAGATGCCGCGGCACCCAGCCGGTGGCCGGTGTTGCGGCGCCGCTGCTCTCCATCGCTTCGAGGAATTGCCATGTCAGGAAGGGGTCGTAGCGTTCCCCGGGCGGGTTGGCGACGGCATTCCACTCGTCGGGCGACACCTCGGCCAGGCCGGGGGCGATGGTGATCTTGAGCGCGCTGTCGTCCATGCCCGTCAATCTAGGGCGCGCGGCATCATGATGCCAGCGGTACGGGCAGATGTTCGAAAATGACCGCGCCGTGCAGGAGGCGGATGCGGCGCACATCTGCCATCGTGCGCACGGTCCACACGACGAAGGGCAGGCTGCCGGCAAGCCTGACGGCGGCGCGTTCGGCGTCGGCGACATTGATGGCGAGATAGTCGACCTTGCGGTCCACCGCGCGCGCTAGTTTGGCGTCGAACTCGGCCTCGCTGGTACGATGGATGGGGTGGATCAGCTGACCGCGCATGACGGCTTCGGGCAGGGCATCGACGGCCGGTTCGGAAAAGCTCATCGCGGCGGCCGGGCCGATATGGCGGGTCAGGTGATCGCCGACCTGGCGGGCAAACGCCTCGGGATCCGTGTCGCCGTCAATCTTCATTTCCGTCAACAAAGGCAGCGAGGTCGGCCAGATGTCTAGCAGGGCGTCGAGGGTCGGGATCGGCTGCTTCGTGCCGGCGAGGCGCAGCGAATCGAGGAGGGACATGTCCTGGTCCGCGAAATTGCCTTCCACCCCGGTCATGCGGGCCAGGGTCGGGTCATGGAACACCATGACCTCGCCGGACTTTGACCGGCGCACATCGTATTCGATGCCAAGGCCGGCTTCGGCGGCGGCCTTGAACGCGGCCAGCGAGTTTTCCGGGTGGCCGTCAGCGGACCAGAGGCCGCGATGGGCATAGGTGAAAGCCGTCAGGTCGAAGTGGCGGGCCATGGCGGATTATCCTGTGATTTCGAACACACCATCGACTTCAACGGCGACGCCCATGGGCAGGACCGGACAGGCAACCGCCGAGCGCGCGTGACGCCCGGCATCGCCGAAGACTTCTACCATCAGGTCAGAGCAGCCATTGATGACCTGCGGAATGTCGGTGAAGTGCGAGGCGGCATTGACGAAGCCGCCGAGCTTCACGACGCGCTTGATGCGGCTGAGATCGCCGACAGCGGCCTTGCACTGGGCGATCAGGTTGATGCCGCACTGGCGGGCGGCATGCTGGCCGGCGGAGAGTTCCATGTCGTCGCCGAGGCGGCCATTGATGCGGCCGGTGGGCGTGGCGCTGACCTGGCCTGACACGAACAGCAGGTTTCCCGTCATTACGAAGGGCACATAGTTCGCAACAGGGGCCATGGGCGTGGGCAGTTCGATGCCGAGCGCGTCGAGGCGGTTTTCAGGTGTGGACATGGGCAGGCTCCGGTTCGTGAATGTCGCGTGCGCCCTGCATGCCGCACCTCGCCGGACGGGGCAAGTTCAGGTGTCGTTCTCGCGCGCCTTCGCGATGCGGGCGGCGCGCCCGGTGACAACGGCATCCTTGCCGAATTTCGCGCGGGCCGCGTCGGACGCGCGTTCGGCGGCGGCGCGTTTGGCGATGCTGGGATCGAGCAGGTCAGCGGAATCGGCACGGTGATCCTGCAGGTTGGCCAGGCCGATGCCGATGAGGCGGAAGCGTTCGCGGCCATTGGCTTCGCGGGCGAGCAGGGGCCGTGCGGCGCGGAACATCTCCTGGGCCAGCTGGGTCGGCTCGGCCAGCGAGATGCGGCGGGTGAGGGAGCGGAAATTGCTGGTCTTCAGCTTCAGCGTGACGACAACGCCGACGACGCCGGCGGCCTTGGCACGGTCGGCCGTCTTGACGCACAGCTGCCAGAGCTGGTCCTCGAGCGCGGCGGGATCGCTGAGATCGGTGTGGAACGTGGTCTCGCTGGAGACGGACTTGCGCTCCTCGTCATTGCGCACAGGGCGGTTGTCGAGGCCGTGGGCGCGCTGTTTCAGCCACATGCCGGTCTCGCCATAGCGGCCAATCAGGGCCTTGAGTTCCGTGTTCTGGATGTCGTGCACGGTCTCGAAGCCGTCGCGCGCGAGTTTCTGGGCGAATTTCGGCCCGACGCCGTGCAGGAAGTCGATCGGTTTGGGGCCGAGCAGGGCCTCGGCCTCTTCCGGCGCGATGACGGCGAAGCCGCGCGGCTTGTCGAGTTCGCTGGCCGTCTTGGCGAGGAACTTGTTGGAGGACAGGCCGACGGAGACAGTGATGCCGACATCGCGCTCGATCTCGCGGGCGAGGCGGGCAAGGCTGACGGCCGGCGGGGCATGGTGCGTGGTCTCGGTGCCGGAGAGGTCCATATAGGCTTCGTCTATCGAGACCGGCTGGACCAGAGGCGTGAGGGCGTCCATCTTTTCGCGGATGAGGGTGGCCGCTTCGCGATACTTGTCGAAGTGCGAGCTGACCACGACCGCGTCAGGACAGAGCTTGAGGGCGGTGAACATGGGCATGGCTGAGCGCACGCCATAGAGGCGGGCAATGTAGCAGCAGGTGGAGACGACGCCGCGCTGGCCGCCGCCGACGATGACCGGCTTGTCCTTCAGGCTCGGGTCGTCGCGCTTCTCGATGGCGGCGAAGAAGGCATCGCAGTCGAGATGGGCAATGCTGAGCCGTTTCAGGGCAGGATGGCACAGGAGGCGTCCCCGTCCGCAGCTGGGACAGGCGGCTGCAGCACCTTGCTGCAGATGCAGGCAATCGCGGCAAAGTGCATACATGGCAGAAATGTTCATGCCATGTTCCGCGATTCAGGGCAATGAAGTGTACGCCGCCACGTAAAGCGGTGTTAAGCATTTAAGGTATAGCTGGACCGGATCGATCAAGATTCAGCCGAATCATTAGCAGCTACGGGGATTTATGGCGGAGAAGCGCACCAGAAAAGTGCTGGTTGTTGAGGACAACGAACTCAACATGCGCCTTTTTTGCGACTTGCTCGATGCCTATGGATTTGACACCTACCAGTGCCGCGATGGCGCCAAGGCGGTCGAGATTGCCCGGCGCGAGCTGCCTGACCTCATCATCATGGACATCCAGCTGCCGGAAGTGTCGGGCCTGGATATTACGCGCTGGCTGAAGGATGACGACAAGGTTGCGCACATTCCGGTTCTGGCCGTGACGGCCTTTGCGATGCGCGCCGACGAACAGCGCGTGCGTGAAGCCGGTTGCGAAGGCTACCTGTCAAAGCCGATCCAGATCATGACTTTCATCAAGGCGGTCGAATCGCTGATGCCGAAGGAGCCGGCATGAGTGCCCGCATCCTGGTTGTTGACGACATCGAAGCCAATCGCCGCCTGCTGCAAGCCAAGCTTGAAGCGCACTATTTCACCGTCATGCATGCCGAGAACGGCCAGCAGGCGCTGGACGTTGCCCGCGCCGAACTGCCGGAAATCATCCTGCTCGATGTGATGATGCCGGGCATGGACGGCTATGAGACATGCGCAAAGCTGAAAGCTGACCCGCGCACATCGTTCATTCCCGTCGTGATGGTGACGGCGCTCAGCGATGCCGAGGATCGCATCCGCGGGCTGGACGTGGGCGCCGAAGACTTCCTGACCAAGCCGGTGGATGACTTCGCGCTGATGTCCCGCATGGGCGCGCTGATGCGGTACAATGCCGTTGCCTCCGAATTGCGCCAGCGCCAGGCAAACGGCCTGAAGACCGGGGCCGTCGACGTCATCAGTGAAGAGGAACTCAACCGTCCGGCGCGCGTGTTCATCGTCGACGACAATCCCCGCACGTCGCTGCGCATGGCCAACATGCTGCGCGATGGCGGCCATGTTGCGACCACGCTGCTTGAGGCGGGAGACATGTCAAATCTGGGAGACCTGGGCGTCGACATCATGATCATGTCGCTCTCTTCGCAAGCCTTCGACCCGCTGAAACTCTGCGCGCATTTCAAGATGACCGAAGCGACCCGGGCAATTTCGATCATCCTGGTCTGCGACCAGTCCGAGCGGACCAAGGCCGGCAAGGGCCTGGATATCGGTGCGAGCGACGTGATCATTTCGCCGGTCGACCGGCAGGAACTGCTGGCGCGGGTGCGGACCCAGGCGCGGCGGTCGCGCTACATCGACCTGCTGCGCAAGCGTGTGGACCGGGGCCTGGAACTGTCAGTGATCGACCAGCTGACCGGATTGTACAATCGCCGCTACATGGTGAACCAGCTGCAGCAGCTGATGCATCGCGCGGTGATGGGCGGCAAGCCGGTCTCGGTCCTGATGTGCGACATCGACCATTTCAAGTCGGTCAACGACACTTACGGCCATGATGTGGGCGACGAAGTGCTGGTCGAAGTGGCCGGTCGGCTGCGCGAGAATGTGCGGCCGATGGACGTCGTCTGCCGTCCGGGCGGCGAGGAGTTTCTCGTGATCATGCCCGATACGCCGGGTGATCTTGCCTGCGCCGCCGGGGAACGCATCCGCCGCGCGGTGGCCAGCAAGCCGTTCAAGGTCAGCGGCGGACGGCGCGAGATCTCGATTACGCTGAGCGCGGGCGTATCGACGATTGCCGGCGAACAGGACACGATGGCCGACCTGACCAAGCGGGCGGACATGGCGCTGTTCCAAGCCAAATCAGCGGGCCGGAACCGTGTTGAAAGCATTGCCGCCTGATTGACTTGAACCACGATGCAGCCCAGGTGGGCCGTCAAATGGCTGACGCAGGTTTCAGGACATGACAGACCGCTTTGCCGCGTTCAGGCACCTTTCCTACAGCCGCTATTTCACGTCCCGCTTCTTCACCGCCTTTGCCGCACAGATCGTTTCAGTGTCTGTCGCCTGGCAGATCTATGACGAGACGCAGAACCCGGTCTATCTTGGCTGGATCGGCCTGGTGCAATTCCTGCCGGCCCTGCTGCTCGTCTTCGTGACGGGCCTCGCGGCGGATGCGTTCGGGCGGCGCCTCGTGATGGGCCTGTCGATCCTGGTCGAGATGGCGTGTGCGGCGGGCATCCTGTTCCTGGCGGTGACCCAGCAGTTCCACCCGGTCTGGGTGCTGGCGATCCTCACCCTGTTCGGCGTTGCGCGGGCCTTCCTGTCGCCGGCCTCGGCCAGCCTTGCCGTGAATGTCGTACCGAAGGCCGACTTCGCCAATGCGGTCGGATGGACGGCATCTGCCTGGCAGATGGCCTCGATCATCGGGCCGGTCGTCGGCAGCCTGCTGTATGGGTTGGCGCCCTGGATCGCCTATTCCACGGCGGTGATTCTGTTCGCCGTGGCAGCCACACTGATCTTCTCGATCCCCAAGCCGCCGCAGAACGTGTCGAGCGAGCCGAAGACGCTTGGCATGGTGCTGGGCGGGTTTGCCTATGTCCTGAAGCAGAAGGTCGTCCTGGGGGCGATCTCGCTGGACCTGTTCGCCGTTCTGCTGGGCGGCGCGGTGGCACTGATGCCGGTCTATGCGCGCGACATCCTGCAGGTGGGCGAGACGGGGCTGGGTCTGATGCGCGCGGCGCCGGGCATTGGCGCGCTGATCGTGACGGCGGTGATCACGGCCTTCCCGATCCGCGACCATGCCGGGATCATCCTGTTTGTCTGCGTGGCGCTGTTTGGCCTGTCGACCGTGGTGTTCGGGCATTCGACCGTGGCGTGGCTGTCGATCCTGGCGCTGGTCTGTGTCGGGGCGTTCGACATGGTGTCGGTGTATATTCGCGAGGTGCTGCTGCAGCTGTGGACGCCGGACCAGGTGCGCGGGCGGGTCAATGCGGTCAATTCGATCTTCCTGGGCGCGTCGAACGAGCTGGGCGAGGCCCGGGCGGGATTCATGGCGGCCAAGTGGGGCGCCGTGTTCACCGTGGTGGCGGGCGGCTATGCGGCCGTGGGCGTGGCCGCAGCCTGGGCGGCCCTGTTCCCCGGCATCCGCAAGGCGCGCAACCTGCATGACGGCAATCCGGATACCTGAGCCCGCAAATGCAAAAAGCCCGCTTTTGCAAGCGGGCCTTCGCAAAATACATGGGAAAACAAGGATCTTACTTGATCTTGCCTTCCTTGAATTCGACGTGCTTGCGGATGACGGGGTCATACTTCTTGAGCACGAGCTTTTCAGTCTTCGTGCGCGGGTTCTTCTTGGTGACGTAGAAGAATCCGGTGTCGGCCGTCGAGTTGAGGCGGATCTTGATAGTGGCTGGTTTGGCCATGGGATTGGCTCGCTTGTGCTAGCGTCTGAAACTGGAAAGCGGCTTAATGACGGGGCCCGGCGGGGAAGTCAAGCAGTGTTCCTGCGCTAAAGCCTGTCGGTCGTGTGGCCATTGCGGGTCCAGCGCAGGAAAGGCGGGCCTTTCGGGGCGTCCGGCCTGTCCAGCCGCTCGCCGATCTCGCCCAGCATGAAGCGCGTGACGGAGGGCAGGTCGAGGTCCAGCGCATCTGCCAGCGTGACCCATTGCAGGTCTGACAGTTCGGCGCCGTCGACGGGCGGACGCGTATCAATCAGGGCGTCTTCAGCATCGGCCATGAAGAAGCGGGCATCAAAGCGCTTGGGCCGGTAGGGCGGGGTGATGGCGCGGCCGATGAACTGGAAGGACTGGAGGCAGGGCATCACGCCCTCGCTGTAATAGCGGCTCCAGCCCTGGGGCGGCTTGCCGGTTGCTTCAGCCTCGCGGCCGACGATCAGGCCGGTCTCTTCGAACGTCTCGCGGATGGCGGTCAGGGCGAAGGCATGGGGCGCGCGGCGGGTGCCGATGGCGAGCTGGGTGGCGACGGGGGCGGCGAGGGGGGTGAGCGTGGGCGCGCGGGCGTCGTGCGGGTCCACCCGGCCGCCGGGGAACACGTACTTGTCCGGCATGAAGCTGTGCCCGCCGGAGCGCTTGCCGAGCAGGACGCGCGGCGCGGGGCCGTCGCGGCGGACCAGGATCAGCGTGGCGGCATCCTTCGGACGTGGGCTGGGCTGGCTGGTCAGGACGACGTCGCCATCATCCTCCTTGTCATAGGCAGATTTCAGACCCGGCAGGCGCGTGTTCATCTCTTTGGTCCCTTGGCGCGGCTTGTTCTCTTGTGCTTGGGGAGCGTCTTCTTGTTGAACTTTGGCTTGCCGGAACGCGGCGGTCCACCCTTACGGCGGGGAACGTGGCCAAGATCCATGTTGCGCCGCTGTTCCTTGCGACCTTCCGGAGCGGGCATCGGATCGGACAGCATCTGCAGCAGCAGGCCGCCCTGCAGGGGCGTGACTTCCTTCAGCTTGACCCGGACGGTCTGGCCGAGGCTGTAGGTTTCGCCGCTGCCGCGGGCATAGAGCGCCATAGCGGCTTCGTCCTGGACCCAGTAATCGTTCGAGATCGAGGAGATCGGGATGAATCCGTCAGCGCCGATGCCGGCGAGCTGGACGAACAGGCCGGACCCGGTGACGCCGGTAATGCGGCCCTCGAATTCGGCGCCGACGCGGTCTTTCAGGAAGATCGCGAGATAGCGGTCAGTGGCTTCGCGCTCGGCAGCCATCGAGCGGCGCTCTGTATCGGAAATGTGCTGGGCGGTCTGTTCCAGCTGCGAGGCGGCTTCCTTGCTGAGGCCGTCGGGGCCGAGCTTCAGCGACGAGATCAGGGCGCGGTGGACGATCGTGTCGGCATAGCGGCGGATCGGCGAGGTGAAGTGCGCATAGCGCACGAGGTTGAGGCCGAAATGGCCAAGGTTTTCCTCGCTATAGATGGCCTGGGCCTGTGTGCGCAGGATCATCTGGGTGACCATCTGGTCGTATTCGCCGTCCTTCAGTTCGCCGATCAGCTTGTTGAACCTGTGCGTCTGGGGCCGTTCACCGATCGACCATTTCAGTTCGATGGTCTGCAGGAATTCGGCAAAGGCCGCGATCTTGGCATCGGTCGGCGTGTCGTGGACGCGGTAGATGAGCGGGCTTTTCTGGCGCTCCAGCGTTTCGGCCGCGGCGACATTGGCCTGGATCATCATTTCCTCGATCAGGCGGTGGGCCTCGAGGCGTTCCTTGGTGTAGATGCCGTCAATCTCGCCATTTTCCTTGAACTGGATACGGCGCTCGGGAAGGTCGAGATCGAGCGGTGCGCGCTTGTCGCGCGCCTTGGCGAGGGCGGCATAGGCGCCCCATAGCGGCTTGAGCACGTCTTCCAGCAATTCGCCGGCCTTGCCGCCGGGCTTGCCGTCAATGGCGGCCTGGGCCTCCTCGTAGGACAGCTTGGCAGCCGATTTCATCATGCCGCGAATGAAGCGGTGGGAACGTTTGTGGCCATCGGTGCCGAAGATCATCTCGACGGCCAGCGTGCGGCGCAGTTCGCCTTCCTTCAGCGAGCATTCGTCGGCCGATAGCTCGAAGGGCAGCATGGGCACGACGCGGTCGGGGAAATAGGTGGAGTTGCCGCGCTTGAGCGCTTCCTTGTCGAGGGGCGAGCCCTCGGTGACATAGGCAGCGACATCGGCAATCGCGACGATCACGCGCCAGCCATCATCCAGCTTTTCGGCATAGACGGCATCATCATGGTCGCGCGCATCGTGCGGGTCGATGGTGATGAGGGGGATCTGGGTGAGGTCTTCGCGTTCGCTGGGTGCCGGGTTCGGGTTGCGCGCCTGTTCGAGGGCGGCTTCCGGGAATTCGGTGGGGATGTCGTGGGCATGGATGGCGAGGAGGCTGGCCGAGCGCGGATCGGAAATGTGGCCGATGATCTCGGTGATCTCGCCAAGCGCCGGGCCATAATGGCGCCGGCCCTGGGGCTTGGGTTCGGCGATCACGAGGTCGCCATCCTTGGCGCCGAGCGTGTCGGCGTCCTGGATCACGAATTCGCGGCGTTCCTTGCGGCTGGCGGGCGAGACCTTGCCGCCGCGCGGGCCGGTGGAATAGAGGCCGATCAGGCGGTCGGAGAGGCGTTTTTCAAAGATCGTGATGGAACGGGCGCGCCATTCGCCGTCGCGTTCGCTGATCTTGCAGAGGGCCCGGTCGCCGATTCCGGGGGCTTTCGCCTTCGGCTTGCCCGACGGGCCGGCATAGATGATGTCGGGACCGAACGGGCCATTGTCGCCGATGGACTTGCCGATCAGGTCGCCCTGCTTGTCGACATGGGTGAACTCGACGACGCCGGTGGGCGGCGGCCGGTCGGCCTGGGCCCAGGCGCGTTTGCCGGTACGCTCAAGCGCGCCTTCGGCTTCGAGTTCCTTGAGGATGGCGCGCAGAACATTGCGTTCCTCGCCCTTGACCCGGAGGCCCTTGGCGATGGCTTGCTTCGTGGTGGCGGTGGGGTTGTCCCGAATGTAATCGAGGACAGTCTGTTTATCTGGAAATGTCATGTGTGTGGATATAGGGGATTCTCAAAGGAAAGGCTTGTGGGAAATGCCTGCGCGCCGTCCTCGTAGAAATGGGCCAGCTGTGCGTAGACACGGGGAAAATGGTACCGCAGCATGTCCGGTTGCTCGAAATAGGCTTCCGTTGTGCATGCGAAAAATTCGGCGTGACTTGTCGCAGCGGCGGGATCGATGGGCGTTGGGACGCCATAGTCCAGTCGTGCGCAGAGGACGTCGCGTTCCTCCTCCATCACTTTGGCCCATGTGGCGTGGCATTGGGTGGAAAGCAAGGCCGGTGTGCTGTTGGCGCGCATATTGTGGCTGTCTAGCCGGTGGGCGAATTCGTGCATCACGCGTGTGATGCCTGCGGCGGATGTGGCGCCATCCTGACTGATTTCGGCCCAGTCGATGTCTATGTGGCCCCACCGGAACTGGCGTGCCTTGCCGCCCGGCCGCGGATCAATGCCGTTGGCATGGATGACGATGCGCAGGCCGATATGGAAGCGGTCCTGCTGCCGGTTCAGCAAGAGGAGGCAGGCATGGGATGCAACCCTGAGGGGAGCTTCCGGCGTGGGATCCTTCACGCTGGCATCGCGGAATTCGACATCGTGCAGGAATTGCCGGACGAGCCGGTTCAGCCTTTTCTGCCGCGATAACGACAGTTTTTCCACGAGCGGGAGGACCGCCCTGATCTGAGTGCCGAGTTGTGCTTGTCCGCCCATCAAGCGGGGCTATACAATCACTGGATTAAAAAGTCTCCTAGAAAGAGAAATTTACCGGATTGTATCTTCCAGGGCTAGGGGGTCGACGGGCGTCAGCGCGAACGATCCCGCCTGCTGGCCCCATGTGCCGGTGAGGATTTCGTAGTGTAGGTGGCGGGGGATGCGGTAGGCCGCCGTGTTGCCCATCACGCCGATGATCTGGCCGGCGGCGACCGTTTCGCCTTCGGAAAAGCCCGTGGGCCGTGCGAGATGGGCGTAGCGGGTGAAGACGCCGTGGCCATGGTCGATGACCAGCATGTTGCCGTAATCGGGGCGGTAATGCGCCTCGCGGACCGTACCGTCGCCCGCCGCAAAGATGGCCACGGGATCGCGATTGTAGAGGTCGATGCCGGCATGGGCCTGGCCATTGCGGGCGCCGAAGCCGGAGGAGAAGCAGGCCCGTTCGACCGGGGCGCGGGCGAGGGTGACCCCATTGACCCGGGTGGTGGCGGTGTAGCCGATAATATGCAGGGCGAGGTCCGCGTGCGGGGCGTTGGCGATGCCGAGCCGGGGGCAGAGCGACAGGGTGACGGGGAAGTCGTAGATCACGGGCAGGGCTGGCCGGGGCGCAGGCGCGGGCGCGATGACCTCTTCCGTGAGGGGCGGCAGCGACGGCGGGCCCTGCAGCGCAAGGATCCAGGCCACGCAGGCCGCGATGGCCGCATAGGGGAAGATCTGGCGGGGCGAGAGGCGCATCGCGTGACGTCCATGCCGGGCCTTGCGGGCCCGGCCCGGATCAGTCGGCCTTCTTCGCGGCGGGCTTTTTCTTTGCGGCCGGTTTCTTCTTGGCGGCGGCCTTTTTCGGAGCGGCCTTCTTCTTGGCGGGCGCAGCTGCGGCGCGGGCGTTTACCAATTCCACGGCCTGTTCGAGCGTGATCGTCTCGGGCGCGATCTCTTTCGGGATCGTGGCGTTGACCTTGCCATGCTTCACGTAAGGCCCGTAGCGGCCGGCGAAGACCTGGACGGGCTCGCCATCGGCATGGTTGCCGAGTTCCTTCAGCGGTGTGGCGCCGCCGCGGCCACGGCCCGGATTGGCCTTCTTGTCCTCGATCAGCGCCACGGCGCGGTTGAGGCCGATGGAGAAGACGTCCGCCGGGTCTTTCAGGTTCGCATAGGTCTTGCCGTGCTGGACGTAGGGGCCGAAACGGCCGAAATTGGCGAGGATCATCTCGTTGTCTTCCGGGTGGCGGCCGACTTCGCGCGGCAGCATGAGCAGCTCCACGGCGCGGTCGAGGGTCAGATCCTCCGGCTTTTCCTTCTCGGCCTTGGTGAGCGAGGCGCGTTTCGGCTTCTCGCCATTCGCCATCTCGACATAGGGGCCGAAGCGGCCGGTCTTGAGATAGATCATCTCGCCGGTTTCCGGGTGGATGCCGATCTCGTTGCCATCGGGATTGATCGCAGCGGCGGCGTCGCCATCGGCGCTGAACTGGCGGGTGAACTTGCAGTCAGGGTGGCGCGAGCAGCCGACGAAGGCGCCGAACCGGCCGAGCTTCATGGACAGTTCGCCCTCCTTGCAGAGCGGGCACTGGCGCGGGTTTTCGACCGGGTTGCCGTCGGCATCGGTGCGCGGGAAGACATAGGCGCCGAGCGTCTCGTTGAGGGCGTCGAGCACGGCGGAGACGCGCAGGTCCTTGGTGCCGTCAATGTCGGCGGCGAACTGTTTCCAGAACTCGTGCAGGAAGGCCTTCCAGTCGAGCTTGCCGTCGGAAATGACGTCGAGTTTTTCCTCGAGACCGGCGGTGAAATCATATTCCACATAGCGGGCGAAGAAGTTTTCGAGGAAGGCGGTGACGAGACGGCCCTTGTCTTCCGGGATCAGGGCCTTGCCCTCGATGCGGACATAGCCGCGGTCTTCCAGCGTCGACATGGTGGACGCATAGGTGGAAGGACGGCCGATGCCGAGCTCTTCGAGGCGCTTGACGAGGCTGGCCTCGGTATAGCGCGGGGGCGGCTGGGTGAAGGACTGGTTGGCGTCGGCCTTCAACAGGTCTGCATGCTGGCCCTGGTCCATCTTGGGCAGGCGGCCTTCGGCATCGTCATCATCGTCGCCGGCATCATGGCCTTCGGTATAGAGCTTGATGTAGCCGTCAAACACGAGGACCTGGCCGGTGGCGCGCAGCTGGGCGCGCTGGTCTTTCGACAGGAGGTCGATCGTGGTGCGCTCGAACAGGGCGGTTTCCATCTGGCTGGCGACGGCGCGGCGCCAGATCAGGGTGTAGAGCCGCTTCAGGTCGCCGTCGCCGTGATAGTCTTCCGGGCGCAGGTTGAAATCTGTCGGGCGGACGGCCTCGTGGGCCTCCTGCGCGTTCTTGGCCTTTGAGGAATAACGGCGGGTATTTTCCGGCAGGTAGCGGGCGCCATAGTTCGACTGGATCATGCTGCGCGCAGCGGCATAGGCCTCTTCGGCCATGTTGACGCCATCGGTTCGCATATAGGTGATGCGGCCTTCCTCATACAGTTTCTGGGCGGCCTGCATGGTGCGCTTGGCGCCGAAGCCGAGCTTGCGGGAGGCCTCCTGTTGCAGGGTGGAGGTGATGAAGGGCGGCGGCGGGTTGCGCCTGACTGGCTTGGCCTCGACGCTGGAGACCGTATAGCCGCCGGTCTTGACGATTTCGAGCGCCTTGTCGGCGTCGCCCTTGTTGCCGAGGGTGAACTTTTTCAACGTGTCGCCATCCAGGGCGTGGAGGCGGGCCTCGAAATCGGTGCCATCGGGGGCGCGCAGTGTGGCGGCGATGTTCCAGTATTCCTGCGGGCGGAACAGTTCGATCTCGTTCTCGCGGTCGCAGACGATGCGCAGGGCCACGGACTGCACGCGGCCGGCCGAGCGGCTGCCGGGCAGCTTGCGCCAGAGGACGGGCGAGAGATTGAAGCCGACAAGATAGTCCAGCGCGCGTCGGGCGAGATAGGCGTCGACCAGTTCCTGGTCGATCTGGCGCGGGTGTTCCATCGCCGTGGTGACCGCATTCTTGGTGATCGCGTTGAAGACGACGCGCTCGACATGCACGTCCTTCTTGAGGGCGCGGCGCTTCTTGAGAGCCTCGACCAGGTGCCAGGAAATGGCCTCGCCTTCGCGGTCCGGGTCGGTCGCGAGGATCAGCGTGTCGGAGTCCTTCAGGGCATTCACGATGTCCGTGATCCGCTTGGCGGACTTGGAATCGGCCTCCCAGACCATCTCGAAATCATTCTCGGGATCGACCGAGCCATTCTTGGACGGCAGGTCGCGGATGTGTCCGTAGGAGGCCAGAACCTTGTAGTCCTTGCCGAGGTATTTGTTGATCGTTTTAGCCTTTGCGGGCGACTCGACGACGACAAGTTTCATGGGGGCACCTCTTTAAGGGCGGGAGTGATGGGGTGCGCGGGCGCTATATGTCAAGGCCGGAACTGGATCAGCCATCTTCCCGGTAGGCGAGCCAGGTGAGCGTGCCGAAGAGCACGAACAAGGGGGGGCTCCAGGCCGCAACAACTGGCGGTGCAGCGCCTGTGGCCCCGAGACTCGACGAGAATTGCGTGAAAAAGTAGAGGCCGACGGCCAGCAACGAGCCGATGGCGAGAAGCTGCGACGTGCCGCCAAGACGTGACAGGCGCAGGCAGACAATCGCGCCGATCAGGCCCATGGCCACGAACAAAGCAGGGGTCGCCATCAATGTGTTCCAGCGCATCGTGTAGCGCGAGGCATCAAGGCCGGCTGCCCGTGTCTGGCTGACAAAGCGCGGCAGGTTCCAGAAGCCGATCGTATTGGGCGAGGCGAACTTGTCGAGCAGGGTGACGGCGTCGAGCGATGTCGGGATGGCGAGGTTCGGCTTGCGCTCGGGCGGCAGGTTCGGGACGTTCTCCACAACGTTCTCGAGCTGCCAGAAACCATTGCGCAGGTAGGCGCGGTCGGCGTCGATGCGGCGGACGAAGACATAGTCATTGGTTGGCTGGCTGCCGGCAAAGAGGCGTTCTTCCTCGATCAGCTTCACGTCGATCAGCACGATGCCGCCGTCTTCCACCCGCTTGGCATGGATGACGATCTGGCTGGTATCGTCACCCTGGCGCAGCCAGACGCCGGTATCGGAGACCGTCATGGTCTGCCGGCCTTCATTCAGGAGGCGGGCCCGTTCAAGCTCGAAGGTTTCCGTCAGCCGGGCGGCGAAGGGGTTGAGGACCGTGGTGGTCAGGATGCCCAGCACCAGCGCCATCACGATGACGGGGGCGAGGAAGCGCCAGGCCGAGATGCCGCTGGCGCGGATGATGGAGAGTTCCGAACGCCTGTTGAGGCGCGTGAAGGCCAGCATGGACGCGACAAGAATGGCGAAGGGCAGGGTCTGCTCGACGATCTGCGGCAGTTTCATCAGCGACAGGCGCAGGGCGCCGGCGAGGCTGAGCTTCACGTCGCCGCCGACCGTTCGCAATTGTTCCACCACGTCGATCATCAGGATGGCCAGCAGCAGGACGCCCAGCACGAGCGCGAGGCCGGTCAGGCATTCGCGCAGGATGTAGCGCTGGATGCGGGAGAAGGTGAAGGTCATGCTGGCACCGGATCGGCGGGCCGGAGGCGGCGGCTGTCAGGCGGCTCTACCCGGCCAATCTTGCGGCCGCGATGGAAATAGATGTAGCCGACCCCGCTGATGACGCTGACCGGCAGCAGCCATTGCAGGATGTTTAGTGCGGGATCGCCCGCGGCGGCCGATTGCAGTGCGAGCTGCACGATGAGCACTGTGATGGCGCCGGCGGAGGCAATCGCAATGCGCTTGCCATAGCCCTTGCGGCTGAAATCGCCGCCGAGGACGGCGAAGACCGCGATCATGGCCATAACGATGTTCAGGAGGGGCGTGGTCAGGCGGGCATGGGCCTCGGCGAGCAGGCTGTCGGCTTCCTTGGCTTCGAAATAGTTCGACCGGTCAACGAAGACGAGTTCGTGGAGGTATTTGTCGGATGCCTTGAGGACGAGGTCTGAGTCTTCCTTCATGAAATCGGTGAGGTCGAACATGTACTGGTCGAATTCGAGGATCGAGAGCTGCTGATTGTCATCCAGCTGCTGGCTGATCGCGTCACGCAGGAGGAGGGTGGGGTGGCCCTCGACTTCGACGAGGGCGGCGCTGCGTGCGAGAATGTCGGTCGGGTATTCCGGGTCGGTCATGTCCGAGATGAGGACACCGCGCAGTTCGCCATTGATCAGTTCGCGGGCATAGAAGGTGAGGCGCTCGCCGTTGGAGGTGAACTGGCCGGGGCGGATGAGGGCCGCGGCGAGGTCGGCGCGGGCTTCGGAGACGGTCTCGCGCATGGCGCGCTGGGCCGATGGCTGGACCCAGAGATTGACCGCCAGGTGCGCGATGGCGCACAGGACGGCGAGGCGCATGATCGGCGAGGCGATCTGCCACGGCGTCATGCCGGCCGCCTGGGCCACCACGATCTCGCTGTCCTTGTGGATGCGGTTGAGCGACCAGACGCCCGCCACGAACAGGGCCAGCGGCGTCAGCAGGGCGATGACCTGGGGCGCGCCGAGCATCACGATATAGAAATAGGTCAGGGCCGACTGGCGGTTTTCGAGGATGAGATCGGTGCGCGCGAGGCCTTGCGCGAGCAGTGCGAGCATGGCCAAGCCACCGACGATGACAAGAACGGCGCGCAGCACTTCATAGAAAAGATAGGTCTGGACTTTGCTCATTCGCTCAAGTGGACAATAAATTCCGGTATTTTGCCCGGTATGGGGCTTGCTTTTTTCTTAGCTAACGAGTTGCGCTGCGCCCGTCGACGTTTAGTTTCCGTCACAAATGGAGAATACACACATGAAGATTTCTTTCGCCGACGCCGCAAAGGCCGATATCGTTGCTTTCATCATCGATGAGGGCGAGGGCCTGCCGACCGCAGCGGCGGCTCTGGACGCGGCGTCTGGCGGCCTGCTGACCGAGGCGCTTTCGGGCGCGCGCTTTGACGGCAAGAAGGACCAGCAGGCGGTTGTCGTGCTGCCAAAAGGCGCCGAAGCGCGCCGGGCCGTGCTGATCGGCGGCGGCAAGGTGAAGAAGCGCGATGCGCGCGTCTGGGAGTCGATTGGCGCCTGTCTGGTGAAATCGCATGCCTGTGGCGGGTTCAAGTCACTGGCCGTGCATGCCGGCTCTGCCGGGGATGCGGCGCTCGTGGCGCTCGGCGCGAAGCTGGCTGCCTATCGATTCGATAGCTATTTCACGAAGCTGAAGGCCGACCAGAAGCCGAGCCTGACCTCTGTGACGCTGGTGGTGGACGATGCCAAGGCCGCCAAGGCGGCGTTCGCGCCGCTGGAGGCCGCTTCGGAAGGAACGAACCTTGCGCGCGACCTGGTCAACATGCCGCCGAACGACCTGTATCCGGCGAGCTTTGCCGCGAAACTGAAGGACCTGTCGGAATTCGGCGTCGAGGTGGAAATCCTCGGCGAGAAGGAGATGAAGAAGCTGGGCATGGGCGCGCTGCTGGGCGTCGGCCAGGGGTCGCGCCGGGAAAGCCAGCTGGGCGTGATGAAATGGAATGGCGGCAAGCCGGGCGAGGATCCGGTGATCCTGGTCGGCAAGGGCGTCTGCTTCGACACCGGCGGCATCTCGCTGAAACCGGGACCGGGCATGGAAGAGATGCGCGGCGACATGGGCGGCGCGGCGGCGGTGACCGGGGCGATGCGCGCGCTGGCGGCCCGCAAGGCGAAGGTCAACGTCGTGGGCCTTGTCGGCCTGGTCGAGAACATGCCGGACGGCGATGCGATCCGCCCCGGCGACATCCTGAAATCCGCCTCCGGCCAGACCATCGAAGTGCAGAACACGGACGCCGAAGGCCGCCTCGTGCTGTGCGACGTGCTCTGGTATGCGCAGGAGCATTTCAAGCCGAAGGCGATTGTCGACCTTGCGACGCTGACCGGCGCCATCGTGATCTCGCTGGGCCACCATCATGCCGGTCTGTTCACGGGCAGCGACGACCTGGCCGACGAGCTGACCAAGGCGGGCCTTGCCGAGGGCGAGCGCGTGTGGCGCCTGCCCATGGGGCCGGAATATGACAGCCTGCTGAAATCCAAGTTTGCCGACATGCGCAATATTGGCGGCAAGGCGGCCGGCTCGATCACGGCGGCGCAGTTCCTGAAGCGCTTCGTCAAGGACGGCGTGAAATGGGCGCATATCGATATTGCCGGTGTGGCATGGGTTGAGGGGCACAAGGAGGCGATTGACGTCAGCTGGGCCTCCGGCTTCGGCCCGCGCCTGCTGGACCGCTGGATCGCGCAGAATTACGAGGACTGATGTGAGCCAAGGCGTACACTCCTTATCCTCCCCCCCCCTGCGGGGGAGGTGCCCCGCAGGGGCGGAGGGGCGTTTTGCGTCCGTGGAAGATTCCCCCCCCTCCGAGCTGCTGTGCAGCCCACCACCTCCCCCGCAGGCGGGGGAGGATGAGGGCCGCTGATGTCTGACGCGCCTTCCTCATCCGCCGCCCCCGAATGGTGGTTCTATCATCTCTCCCGCACGACGCTGGAGCAGGCGGCGGCGCCTTTGATGGCGAAATGCCTGGAGGCGGGGTGGCGCGTGCTGGCCGTTTCGCCCAATGCCGAGCGGCGGGCGGCGCTGGACGCCGCGCTATGGACCTATGAGGACAAGAGCTTCCTGCCGCATGGCCAGGCCGAGGCGCCGGGGCTGGACGCCGCGCGCCAGCCGGTGCTGCTGTCAGCCAAGGTGGAGAATGTGAACGGGGCGGCGGCCCTCGTGCTGATGGACGGCGTCACCGTGCCGGTGGACGCGCCCTATACGCGCTGCATGGTGATGTTCGACGATGGCGACAGCGGCGCGCGGACAAAGGCGCGGGCGCAGTTCAAGGCGGCGAAGGATGCCGGCATGGTGACCCGCTATTTCCAGCAGACGCCGAAGGGCGGCTGGAACGAGGCGGGCGTCTAGGCCTTCTTTACGAATTCCGATTTGAGGCCCATCTGGCCGATACCGTCGATCTTGCAGTCGATGTCATGGTCGCCGTCGACGAGGCGGATGTTCTTGACCTTGGTGCCGCGCTTCACGGTGAGGGAGCTGCCTTTCACCTTGAGATCCTTGATGATGGTGACCGTGTCGCCATCGGCGAGCGGGTTGCCGTTGGAATCCTTGATGACCTCCGCGCCGGACTCTGCGGCCTCGCCGGGGGCCCATTCATGGGCGCATTCGGGGCAGACCAGCATGGCACCGTCTTCATAGGTGAATTCGGACTGGCATTTGGGGCAGGGCGGGAGCGTTGTCATGGTGAAACCTTGCGGATTTGAAGCTGTTTGCGCCCTACGCCCTGCGTCCGGTTTGCGCAAGGCGGCGCTCTGTCCTTGCCCCGGCGGGCGGGCGCCGCTATAGGCCGCGCCAGCACTTCAAATCCCACACAACAGGAACCTCCCCATGGCTGTCCAGCGTACATTTTCCATCATCAAGCCTGACGCGACCAACCGCAACCTGACCGGCGCGATCAATGCCGTGATCGAAAAGGCCGGCCTGCGCATCGTCGCCCAGCGCCGCATCCAGATGAGCCAGGCGCAGGCGGAAGAATTCTACGGCGTGCACAAGGCGCGCCCCTTCTTCGGCGAACTGGTGGAATTCATGACCTCTGCGCCGGTTGTGGTGCAGGTTCTGGAAGGCGACGACGCCGTGGCCAAGTACCGCGACGTGATGGGCGCGACCAACCCGGCCGACGCCGCCGAGGGCACGATCCGCAAACTGTTCGCGCTGTCGATTGGCGAGAATTCGGTGCACGGCTCGGACTCCGCCGAGAACGCCGAAATCGAGATCGCGCAATTCTTCACGGACGACCAGATCGTCGGCTAGGGACACGCGGCCGCCTTTCGGGGTGGCATGAGATTTAGAGAAGGGCCCGCCTGAAGGTTGGGCCCTTTTTGGTTTGGGGGGTGCGGGTGGTTTATCGTGGAGGCGGACGTTAACCTGTGGGCGTGCGAGGGGTGGGAACTCACTGGATGCGGGCGGCGGCTATTTGTGACTGTGTCAACGTCAGTCTAATTACCCTTTCGCCCTTCGATGAGCTGGAGCGTGCCGATCTCGTTCTCCAGCGGCCGTCCCGCCCCGGACCAGGTCTCGAAGCCCTGATGGGCCGCGACATTCCGATAGCCTTGAGCGTCCAGCGCCTTCTTCGCGAGCGCCGCGCGATTTCCCGTCTCGCAGTAAATAATGATCTCGGTGTCTGCATCGCGCACCGTCCTGGCAATCTGGAACTCCACCACGCCTCGCGCCATCCATGTGGCGCCGGGGATGTGGCCAAGATTGAATTCGCGCTCCGTGCGCACGTCCAGGAGCAGAAGGTCCGGGTTGGTGGCTTGCCGAGCGGAAATGTAGTCATTATCGACAAAGGCTATGCCATCTTTCGCTGCGGCCGAAACCGCTTCCAGTGTCATCGGTTCGTCCGGGTAGGCCGCGCAACCTGTCGTGGCGAGCACTGCTGCAGCGACCAGGCGTTTAATCATGAATCTTCTCTCCGCGACGCAAATTGCATCTGTTCCAACAGGTTATAGTGTCAATCGCATTATAGCCAGTGCCTCGCGGCGCCGCATCCACCAGGTGTTTGGACAAGTCCTGCCGGGTCCGCCTTTGCGCCATTGCTGTCAGTCGGCCAGCAGGCTTTCGAACTCGCTGCGCAGGCCGGCGTGGTGGCCGAGGAGGAGGTGGCCGCCGTGGTCCAGTGCAAGGAAGCGGCTTTGGGGGATGCGGGCGGCGAGGGTTGATCCGACCGCGAACGGGTTCAGCCGGTCGTCGCGTGCATGCACGATCAGGACTTGGGCGCGGATGGCGTCCAGATTATAGGTGGCTGCCGGGTCGACGGCGGCGCCTTCATTGTTGACCCCGGCGAGGCGGCGCGAGGCGGGGAGGAAGGTGTCGATCAGGTCGCGAACGAACAGCGCCTCTTCGTCTGACAGGCCCTCGCGCAGGTCAGCGCGGGCATCGAAGGCGGCCTCCAGCTGGCGGCGCGCGACCTTTGTGAGCGTCCAGTAGATCACGTCATTGCCGAGCAGTGCCGAATAGGCCCAGGTCGGGATCGGCCGGTCTTCCACTTCGGGCGAAAAGGGCGTGAACGGCGCAGGCGACAGCAGCATCATGCGGTCGGTCCGTTCGGGATACATGGCGGCAAACTGGAGGGACGGGGGCACGCCGCCCGACATGGCGAGGATGCTGACGCGGCCAATGTTCAGCGTATCGAGGAGATCGGCGCAGGCCTCTGCCTGCGCCGCTGTCGAGGGTGTCTCGGGCAGGGCGCTGCCGAGATAGCCGAAGCGTGAGACGGAAATCCATCTGTACCCGTCGCCGCCAATGGCCTGCGCCAGGATGCGGCCCTGATCGAACCCGCCGCCCGCGCCGTGGACGACGAGCACAGGCGGCCCGGTGCCCCAGCTGGCATATTCGATCTGGCCGTGCCGGGTTTCGGCCGTGGACCGCGCCGCCTCCAGCGCGGCGATCCGCTGCCGTGTCTCGGCCAACGCCAGCAGGGCGATCACAAGCATGGCCAGCAGCAGGAGCGCGGCGGCGATGAGGAAGATGCGCAAGACAGTCATGAGCCGGGCCTCCCCTCATCCTCGATCATGGTGCCGGCAAGTGCCGATCGGGCCCGTGAATAGAACGCGGGAGGTGCGGATCTGCAAGGGGCTGATCCGGGTGTGCGTCCCGGCACCGGCGCTAGTGTTTGTCATCTTTCATCTCATTGCTGACCTGGCCCCAGGCGAGGAGGGCGAAGAGGCCCGTTCCGCCGAGTATGTTGCCGAGGAGGGCGGGCAGGAGGTTGACGCCGATCAGCTTGAAGATGTTCGCCTCACCGATGATGGCGAGGAGGAAAAGCTCTGCCGAGCCGACGACGACGTGGGCCATGTCGCCGAGGGCGATGATATAGGTGAAGAAGGCGATGACCCAGAATTCGCTGCCCTCGGCGCTGGGCATCATCCAGACGATGGCAGCGATCAGGAAGCCGGCCGGAATGGCCTTGAGAAATGTTTCCGAAGCGCTCCACCCGGCAACATGGCGGCTGATCTCGACCGCAGAGGCGGTGACGTCCGGTGTCAGGATGCCGCCATAGGCGATGAGCAGGGCGGCCAGGAACGTGCCGATCATGTTCGCCGTGAAGACAGTGATCCAGAGCCGGGACGTGCCGACGAGCGTGCGCCGGCACGGCTTGGCGAGGCTGGGTAGGACGGTTGTGATCGTGTTTTCGGTGAAGAGCTGCATGCGCGACAGTATCACCAGGAGGAAGCCCGCCGTGTAGCCGAAATTCTCGACCAGCGGGCGCCAGGGCGCGTCCGGCAGGTAGGTGCGGAACATGGCTTCGGTCATCAGGGAGAGCGTGATGCCGCCGCCAGCGGCAATGCCGGACCACCAGATGGCGGATTGTGGACGCCTGAGTTCGGATTCGCCCTCCTGGCGTATGATTTCGTAGACGACGCGCGATTTCAGGCGCGTCAGCTCCTTGGCTTCGACCTGTTCCTCGGCGGAGATATGGTCGTCAGTGCCGTCTTCGGGCGGGGCGGTTGGCTGGCTCATCATGGGGATAACAGGTGGCCCGCGATAAGGTTGCGCTTCGATCGTGCGGCGCCGCGCTTAACCAGCACGAAAAGCCGGACGGGCGGGGCCCTCCGGGTTATTGCGTTTAAAGCGAGCGGGGGAAACGGGGCCGCTGGCATTGAGTGTGTTTTGGGCAGACTGGTTGCGACCCGGCTTCCCCCGCTTGCTGCCGCCCGGATGACAACACGGTGCCTGGCAGCAGGGGGAGTATGGCGTGGGGGCAGGTGCGGTCGGAGAGGGGGCGGGGGATGTAGCGTGGGGATTGGGGGGTGAGGGGGGGAGAGGCGCCTTCTGGTACCTGTGCGGGTGGACGCTGGCTGTGGGCAAGTGGGGCGCCACCCGAAAGCGGCGCCCCGGATGTGTCAGCCTTAAGCCGGCGTGAATGCCAGTGTCAGCATTTCCTGCCCGGAGGCTTCATGAACGTATTCACCCACCTGCCTGAAGCCGTATCGGTCATAGAAGACACGGCCGATGGCATTGGCCTTGAAAACGTCCAGCGTTACGGCTCCCCTCTTCGCCACCGCGAAATCCATCATGGCGCGGCCGTGGCCTTGCCCATGGTGCTTGGGCTGGAGGAAGATGGCGCCGACTTCTGCATTGAGCAGCGCGATGAAGCCGATGGGCTTGCCATCGTCTTCCAGCACCCAGATTTCAGCGAACTGTGGATAAATGTTCCTCACATTTTCCGCCTCCGCGTCGAGAAACGGAATGGACAGAAACGGATGGGCGCGTTCGCTGGCAGCACGCCAGATGGACACCACGGCGTCAGCGTCGTGGTCAGTATAGGGCCTGATCATTGTCAGAGACCTCTTTCATGGATTGCGGCCCGGCGAATGCCGGGCGCGTGTTTTGGGATTTTGTGGGTCAAGTCAAAGGGCTCGGCGTGGCGAGGCACGGCGAGACTGATCTTCTGCAACTTATTTTGGCCGCACCATGCGCGCCAATATTATCGGGACATAAAATCTCCGGCTCAATGTGGAAATCATACCGCATCTGCCGCCATCAACAAAGATATGAATCCGGATATTTCGAGTGGCTCAGCCCACGGAGGCCACGACCGCGCACGCCTTTGCCAGCGCGGCTGGGTAGAGCGCGTGCTCAACCGGCAGGAGGCGGGCGGCGAGGGTTTCGGCGGTGTCGCCGGGGAGGATGGGGAGGCTGGCCTGCTGGATGATTTCGCCGTCATCGACGCCGGGGCTGACCCAGTGGACGGTGGCGCCTGCCTCCGTGTCGCCTGCGTCGATGGCGCGCTGGTGGGTGTCGAGGCCCTTGTATTTGGGCAGGAGCGAGGGGTGGATATTGACCATGCGGCCCTGCCACTTGCCCACGAACCAGGGCGTTAGAACGCGCATGAATCCGGCCAGCGCGATGATCTCTGTGCCTGCGCCGATGAGGGCGGCGTCCATGGCGCGCTCGAAGGCTTCGCGGTCCTTGCCATAGGCCTTGTGGTCGATGGCGACGGCCTGCACGCCGGCGGCGAGGGCGGTTTCGAGGCCGAGGGCGTTCGGGCGATTGGAGAGGACGAGGACGGGGCGGGCCGGATAGTCCGGCGCGGCGGCGGCCCTGAGCAACGCCTCCATGTTCGAGCCGCGGCCGGAGATCAGGATCGCGAGGTTGAGGCGGCTCATTTCGCGGCGAGATGGCCGAGGATGACGGGGGTTTCACCGGCTTCGGAGAGCTGCGCCACGGCGGCGTCGGCGTCATCGGCCGCGACGGCGAAGATGAGGCCGATGCCCATATTGAACGTGCGGTGCATCTCGTCTTCGGTGACATTGCCGGCCTGTTGCAGCCACTGGAAGACCGGGAGCGGCGTCCAGGCCGTGCGGTCGATCACGGGGGTCAGGTGACCCGGCACCATGCGCGGCGTGTTCTCGGTGAGGCCGCCGCCGGTGATGTGGGCGAGGCCCTTGACGAGGCCGGAGCGGATCAGCGGCAGGGCGAGGTGGGCATAGAGGCGGGTCGGCGTGAGCAGGGCTTCGCCGAGCGTCTGGTTGCTGAAGGGCGAGGGGGAGCTGTAGTTCAGGCCTTCGCGCTCGACGATGCGGCGGATCAGGGAGTAGCCGTTGGAATGCGGGCCCGAGGAGGGGATGCCGAGGAGAACGTCGCCTTCGACCATGTCGTCCATGCGGGGCAGGACCTTGTCGCGGTCAACCGCCCCGACGACGAAGCCGGCAAGGTCGTAATGGCCGGGCGGGTACATGCCGGGCATTTCGGCCGTTTCGCCGCCGACCAGGGCGCAGCCGGACTGGCGGCAGCCTTCGGCAATGCCGGAAATGACGGCTTCGGCGATGCCGCCTTCGAGTTTCCCGGTAGCGAAATAGTCGAGGAAGAAAAGCGGCTCGGCGCCCTGGGCGAGCACGTCATTGGCGCACATGGCGACGAGGTCTATGCCGACCGTGCTGTGCATTCCGGCCTCGAAGGCGAGCATCAGCTTGGTGCCGACGCCGTCCGTGCCGGAGACGAGTATGGGGTCTTCGTAGCCAGCTTTCTTCAAATCAAACAAGGCGCCGAAGCCGCCGAGGCCACCCATCACGCCGGCGCGGGCTGTGGCTTTCGCCATCGGGCCGATGGCGCCGACGAGGCGTTCGCCTGCCTCAATATCGACACCAGCGTCACGGTAAGAAAGGGGCGTTTTGGGCGTTTCAGTCATGATGTCTCGCGCGTTAGCATGGGGAAATCGCCTTATCCAGTGCTGCTTGCGGTTCCAGCCACCGCATCAGCTTGCTACAAGGAAGGCTGACACGGAGGTCGTTGACCATGATTCGCTTGCTTCTCGCTTCGTTTATCCTTGCCTGCATGGGTACGCTGCCCGCTTCCGCCGATACGCGGGAGGTCTACACGGTGCGCAATATCGAAGTGGATGAACAGGCGGCGAGCGTCATTGAAGCGCGCGACAAAGCGATGTCGGTGGCGCGCCAGAAGGCGGCGCGGGCGCTGCTGACCAAGATCACGCTGTCGGATGACCGCGCGGCGGCCGGTGGCCTGCCGGTGGATTATGCGCTGGCCGAGCGCCTGTCAGCCGCCGTGGACGTGCAGGAAGAGACGGCGGGCGCCGGGCGTTACCGCGGCGTGCTGTCTGTCGTGCTGAACCCGCTAATGGTGCGCGCGCACCTCGATGGCCTTGGCGTGCCCTATGTCGACACGCAGGGGCCGACGAGCCTGATCGTGCCGCTGGCGCGGGATTACCAGGCGCAGGAAGCCTGGCGGACCGCGCTAGGCGTGCGCAATGCCAATGCGCTGGCGCCTTATGTGACGGCGACTGATCCGGGATACACAGCCTATTCCGACTGGTCGGCCTTCTCGACCGAAGCCGCAACCGTCGGCGCGCGCCGGGGCGTGCTGGCTGAACTGTCCGGCGGCGATGGCGGCTACCGGGTGACCCTGTCGACGGTCACGGTCGCCGGAACGGAATTGCTTGGCACGACCGGCGCGTCCGCCTCCCTGGCAGGCGCAGCAGAGGCTGTCGCGGCGTTCATGGACGAGGACTGGAAGCGCCGCTCGATCATTCGCGAGGGATCGCGCACGGCAACAAGCGCCAGCGTGCGGTACACATCGCTAGCCGAGTGGAACACGCTGCGCACGGCGCTGGCGCGGTCTCCGCTCGTTTCCGATTTCAAGATCACGGCGATTGCCCGCGATGGCGCGCTGGTCAATTTTTCCTATGCGGGCGATGAGCCCCGGCTGCAGAATGACCTGCTCCAGCGCGGCGTGTCGCTGGGCGCGGCGCCGAATGTCGAGGGGCTGGTGATACGCTCGGCTGTATCGGCTGCGGCGAGGCAGTAGCGCGCGATATTGTCAGGCCCGGCATGCCAGATCAGCTGAGTTTCGGATTTCCGGCCCCGGGGCTCGGCTTTGATGACCTTGTCATTTCGCCGGTCAACGAGAGCGCACTGGGGATCGTGCAGCGTCCCGAAAACTGGCCGACGCCGGTGCTATGCCTTGTCGGGCCGCCGAAAGCAGGCCTGACCGTGATTGCCCATGCCTGGGCCCGCAAGTTTGGCGGCGATGTGTTCGAGGCCAGGGCCTTTGCCGCGGCGAGGGCGCGCGATGTGGATGTGCGCGCGGCGACCTATACCGCGATCGATGGAGCCGACCGGGTGCCCGCCGGGGACCGCCTGTTGTCGCTGATCAACCTGGTGTCGGCCGGTGCGGGGCGCCTGCTGCTGACGGCGAACCGGCCGCCACCCCACTGGCAGGCCCGGTCGCCGGACCTCAAGTCGCGCCTGAATTCCATGCCGGTGGCGGAAATCTATGCGCCGGACGAGGCGATGATGCTGGGCCGCCTGAAGGCTGCGGCGGTGCGGCATTTCCTCAAACTGGAGCCGGATGTCCTCAAATATCTGGTTCCGCGGCTTGATCTCTCCTATGAGGCCATTGAGACCTTTGCTGAACGGTTGAGCGATGGCGTGACCGACATGGGCCGGGCGCCGAGCGTGCCGCTGGTCAAGGACGTGCTTGATGCGATGGAAGCAGACGCCGAGGGCCGGGCCAATCCGGACTGATGTACTCATAAAGCTGACGGGGCTGATATGGCAGACGGAACAGGACGAATTAACAAGGCGCTGATGGCGTCGCCGGACCGTTTCCTGAACCGGGAATTGTCGTGGCTGGAGTTCAACCAGCGTGTCCTGGAGGAATCGGCCAATCCGGCCCATCCGCTGCTGGAACGCCTGCGCTTCCTGTCGATTTCGGCCAGCAACCTCGATGAATTCGAGATGGTGCGCTATGCGGGCCTGCGCGAGCAGGTGCGGGCGGGCATCGCGCGGCCGAGCCAGGACGGACTGAAGCCGTCCGAACAGGTCGAGATGATCGAGAAGGCGTCGCTGAGGCTGATTGCCGGCCAGCAGGAACAATGGCGCACCCTGAAGGAGGAACTGGCGGCGGAGAATATCCTCGTCCTGTCCGCCGATGCGCTGACCAAGAAGGACCGCGCCGAGCTGGAGGCGTTCTATCAGAGCAACATCTTTCCTGTCCTGACCCCGCTGGCTGTGGACCCGGCCCACCCGTTCCCGTTCATTCCGAACCTCGGCTTTTCGATTGCCATCGACCTCGTGTCGAATTCTGGAGGTGAGGGGCATGTCGGGATCGTGCCGCTGCCGGCCTTTGTGCGGCGCTTCATCCGCCTGCCGAAATCGGCCAAGGGGCATTTGCGTTTCATCGCACTGGAAGATGTGATCGGCCTGTTCCTGGAGGACCTGTTCCCGGGCTTCAAGGAAAAGGACCGGTGCCTGTTCCGTGTGGTGCGTGACAGCGATATCGAGATCGAGGAAGAGGCCGAGGACCTGATCCGCGAATTCGAGGTGATGCTGAAGCAGCGCCGCCGCGGCCGGATCGTGCGCCTCAGGATGCAGTCGAGCGCGCCGCTGAAATTGCGGGAATTCATCACGCGCGAGATTGGCGCGGAGCAGGCCGATACGGTTCTCTATGATGGCATCCTCGGCATGGCGCAATTATCCGAGCTGATCGTCGATGAACGGCTGGACCTGCAGTTCCCGCCCTATGAACCGCGCTACCCCGAACGCATCCGCGAGATGGGCGGCGATTGTTTCGCGGCGATCCGGGCCAAGGATATACTGGTTCATCACCCGTTCGAGAGTTTTGACGTCGTCGTGCAATTCATCCGGCAGGCGGCGGCCGACCCTGCCGTGGTGGCGATCAAGCAGACGCTGTACCGGACAACGTCGAACTCGCCGGTCGTGGCGGCGCTGATCGAGGCGGCGGAGTCCGGCAAGAACGTGACGGCCCTGGTCGAGATCAAGGCCCGGTTCGACGAGGAGGCCAATCTGCGGCTGGCGCGCGACCTGGAGCGGGCGGGCGTGCAGGTCGTTTATGGCTATATCGAGTACAAGACGCACGCCAAGGTATCGCTGGTCGTGCGCCGCGAGGGAGTGGACCTTCGTTCGTACACGCACTTCGGAACCGGGAATTACCATCCGATCAATGCGCGCATCTATACGGACCTGTCGCTGTTCACGGCCGACGCCGCGCTGGGGCGTGACGCCAACCGGCTGTTCAATTTCGTCACGGCCTATCGCGAGCCACCGGATGTCGGGCCGTCACTGGAAAAGATTTCCATGTCGCCCCTGAACCTGAAGAAGCACCTTCTCGAGATGATCGAGGCGGAGGCCGCAGCCGCCCAGAAGGGCAAGCCGAGCGGCATCTGGGCGAAGATGAATTCGCTGGTGGATGGTGAAGTGATCGACGCGCTGTACCGGGCCAGCCAGGCCGGCGTGCCCATCACGCTGGTCGTGCGCGGCATATGCTGCCTGCGGCCAGGCGTGCCGGGCCTGTCGGAGAACATCACGGTCAAGAGCATTGTCGGGCGGTTCCTCGAGCATTCGCGGATCGTCTGCTTTGCCAATGGCGAGGCGCTACCGTCGGCCGATGCGAAAGTGTTCATGTCGTCCGCCGACTGGATGCCGCGCAACCTGACGCGCCGGGTGGAGGCGCTGGTGCCGATCGAGAATCCCACGGTGCACCGGCAGGTCCTGAACCAGATCATGGTGGCGAACCTGAATGACGAGCTGCAAAGCTGGGTGATGCTGGAGGATGGATCCTATCGCCGCGTGAAGCCGGAAAATCCGGAAACGGCCTTCGAGGCGCACCAGTATTTCATGGACAATCCCAGCCTGTCCGGACGGGGCAGCGCACTGGAGGTTACCCTGCCGCCGAGATTGTCGCACCGCACTGACAAGCGCCCATGATGTTCCCGAAATCAGAACGCGCTGGCATTATCGATATCGGGTCCAACTCCGTCCGCCTGGTGATCTATGATGTGCTGGGGGCGTCGATCCTGCAGACGTTCAACGAAAAGGTCATGGCGGGCCTTGGCGAGGGGCTGATCGCGCGCGGGACATTGTCGCCCACCGGGCGCGAGTCTGCGCTGAACGCGCTGAGCCGGTATCGCGCGATCCTGCGGGCGCTCAACCTGCGCAACTATACGGCCGTTGCGACGGCGGCGGTGCGCGAGGCGAGCGACGGCCCGGACTTTGTGAAGAAGGCCGGGCGGGTCCTGGGGCGGGCGGTGACGGTGCTGTCGGGGCCTGACGAGGCGCGCCTGTCATCCCTGGGGGTCGAAGCCAGCTTCCACCAGCCCCGGGGCGTGATGGGCGACCTTGGCGGGTCGAGCCTCGAATTCCAGCGCATCGGGTCGGGCAAGGCAAAGGGCGAGAGCCTGCTTCTGGGGCCACTGTCGCTGGCCGAACTGGCGGGCGACCTGCGCGAGCTGCGCAAGAAGGTGCGGGCCGAGCTGAAGACATCCAAAGTCCTGCCGGGATCGACGGGGCGCTTCTATGCCGTGGGCGGCGCGTGGCGCTCGTTTGCGCGCCTGAACATGGAGGTGGAGAACTATCCGCTGCATGTGCTGCAGGGATACCAGATGACCGAGGGACAGGTTGCACGGGCCGCGAAGCTCTGCCTCGACAGCGTGACCAATCCTGCTGCACGGAACATGATCGAGAAGATCGACCGGCGCCGGGCAAAGCACTTGCCGATTGCGGCGATCATCCTGGAAGAACTGCTGCAGATCAGCCCGCTGGAAGGCGTGACGATATCGTCGGCGGGCGTGCGGGAAGGCGTGCTGCGCGACCTGACGGGTGCGGCGGTAACCGATCCGCTGCTGGACGGCGTGATTGCGTTCGGGCGGCTGGACCATAACCAGATCGCGTTCGGGCAGGCCCTGCATGAATTCGTCAGCCCGGCCTTTGCGCCGGAGCCGGACCTGCTGGGGTCGCCCGCCGCCGATGCGCGTATCGAGAAGGCGGCCTGCATGATGGCCGACAGTGCCGGGCGGTTCCATCCGGACCACCGGGCGCTGCTGGCCTATGAACAGGCGCTGCGGGCACCCTATGCGGGCGTCAGCCATGCCGAGCGGGCCATCATCGCCTATGCTGTCGGCTGCCGGTACGAGAAGGATTTCAAGCGGCCGGGCGACTATCTTGGCCTGACCACGGACGAGCAGGCCGACCGCGCGAAGCAACTGGGCAGCGCGATGCGGCTGGGCGCGGTGTTTTCCGGCCGGTCAGGACCGATCCTGCAGCGGGCGAGCCTGGCGCGCAATGGCGAGAACCTGGAGCTGCATGTGCTGAAGGTGGACGCGCCGATGGTGTCGGACACGGTGGTGCGGCGCCTGACGCAGACGGCAAACCAGCTGCACCTGAAACCGAAGGTCGTGGCGGGGTAGGGACGGAGCCGTGTGACCGGGCGTTGGGAGGGGCTCATCCTGAGCGAAGTCGAAGGATGGGGCCCGTGGAGAGCGGGATTCGCCCGCGCTCGTCCTTCGATCCCTGCCTGCGCAGGGACAGGCTTCGCTCAGGATGAGTGCTTTTTGAGGTCCGTTACTGGAACTTTTCAGACGTCAAACAGGCGGATTTCGCCGCCTTCGAAGGAGACGGCGAGCTGGCCGCTGAGGAGGGCCTGGGCCTTCTTGCCGAACATGTCATAGCGCCAGCCGGTCATGGCCGCGATGTCGTCGCTGGTCTCGCCGCGGGCGATGCGGTCGATGTCGGCGGCATTGGCGATCAGGCGCGGCACGACATTGTGCTCGTCGCTGACATGCTTGAGCAGGACCTTGAGCAGTTCCGGCGCGCCAGCGGGAATCTGGGCGTTCTGGACACGCGGTTCCAGTTCCGGGGCGAACTTGTCCGGATTGTCGATGGCTTCCAGCACCGCTTCCATCAGGCTCTGGCCATGCTTGGAGCGGATGAAGCCGCCGGGGACGGCGCGCAGCTGGCCGTAGTCGCCTTCGGTGCGGGGCTTCTGGGCGGCGATTTCCTGGATCGCGTCATCCTTGAGGATGCGGCGGCGCGGCTTGTCGAGGTCCTGGGCGAGGCGTTCGCGCCACGCGGCGACGGCGACGACCACGGCGGCATAGTCCTTCTTGGGCTTGCGCAGTTTCAGGCGCTGCCAGGCGTTCATCGGGTCGGTGTCGTATTTCACCGGATCCTCGAGATCGGCCATTTCCTCGCGGACCCAGCCCATGCGGCCGGTCTTTTCCAGTTCCTCGCGCATGATCAGGTAGATGTCACGCAGGTGGGTGACGTCGCCGAGGGCGTAGATCAGCTGTTTCTGGCTGAGCGGGCGGCGCATCCAGTCGGTAAACTGGCTGGATTTGTCGATCTGGCGGCGCACGACGCGCTGGACGAGATTGTCGTAGGAGATCGAATCGCCAAAGCCGAGCGCCATGGCGGCGATCTGCGTGTCGAACACGGGGCCGGGCGGGTGGCCGATGAGGCGGTTGAAGATTTCGATGTCCTGCCGGGCCGCGTGGAACACCTTGACCCGGTTGTCCGCCGCGATCAGGTCGAGGAAGGGACCGATGTCCAGATCCTCGGCCAGAGGGTCGATCAGGCCTTCAACACCGGGCGCAGAGGCCTGCACAAGGCAGAGTTCCGGCCAGTAGGTCGTTTCCCGATGGAATTCGGTATCGACGCAGATGAAGTCCGATTCGGCGAGTTTGCCGCACAGGTCTTCGAGCGCCGACTGCTCAGTAATGGGAGTCAAGGTGTTGTCAGTCATCGTGGGGTTGCGTATCGCAGGCCCTTGACAAGTGGAAGGGCTTAAATGCCCTTGCGCCCCTGATTTCTAATGACCGACTTTCCGGAGAAACGATCCGATGCACGCCTATCGCACCCATACTTGCGGCGAACTTCGCACGTCCCACGTGGGCGAATCTGTAAAGCTGTCGGGCTGGCTGCACCGCCGCCGGGACCATGGCGGGGTCATGTTCATTGACCTGCGCGACCATTACGGCCTGACGCAGGTGGTTTTCAATCCGGGTGCGCCCGGCTTTGAAACCGTGGAGCGCCTGCGCACCGAGAGCGTCGTGTCCATCGAGGGCAAGGTCGTGGCGCGTGATGCGGGCCTGGTCAACGCGAACCTCGGAACGGGCGAGATCGAGGTGGTTGCCGGCGGGGTTGAGGTGCTGTCGGAGGCCGCCGAGCTGCCGCTGCCGGTGTTTGGCGAGCCGGACTATCCGGAAGACATCCGCCTGAAGCACCGCTACCTGGACCTGCGCCGGGAGACGCTGCACAAGAACATGATCCTGCGCTCGAACGTGATCACCAGCCTGCGCCGCCGCATGGTGGCCGGGGGCTTTACCGAATACCAGACGCCGATCCTGACGGCCTCGAGCCCCGAAGGCGCGCGCGACTTCCTGGTGCCGAGCCGCATTCATCCGGGCGAGTTCTATGCGCTGCCGCAGGCGCCGCAGCAGTTCAAGCAGCTGCTGATGGTGTCGGGCTTTGACCGCTATTTCCAGATTGCGCCCTGTTTCCGCGACGAGGATGCACGGGCCGACCGGAGCCCGGGCGAGTTCTACCAGCTCGATGTGGAAATGAGCTTTGTCACGCAGGAAGAGGTGTTCGCGGCCATCGAACCGGTGCTGCGCGGCGTGTTCGAGGAATTTGCCGACTGGGACGGCAAGGGCCGCACCGTGCCGCCGGAGCCTTTCGTGCACATCCCGTTCGCCGAAGCCATGCTGAAATACGGCTCTGACAAGCCGGACCTGCGCAACCCGATCATCATCAGCGACGTGTCCGACATTGCGACGCGCGAGGACGTGACGCTGGGCGTGTTCAAGAAGATCGTGGATGGCGGCGGCATTGTGCGGGCGATCCCGGCGCCCAACACAGCCGAGCAGCCGCGCAGCTTCTTCGACAAGATGGACGCCTGGGCGAAGAAGGAGATGCAGGCCCCCGGGTTGGGCTATATCCGTTTCGTGGAAGAGGACGGAAAGCTGGCGGGCACGGGCCCGATTGCCAAGTTCTTCGCGCCGGAGGCCCTGCAGGCCCTGGCCGATACGGCAGGCGTGAAGGCCGGCGACGCGCTGTTCTTCTCAGCGGCCGACAAGACGGCGGCCGTGAAGCTGGCCGGCGCGGCGCGCACGCGGGTGGGCGAGGAGCTGGGCCTGATCGAGCCGGGCATCTTCCGCTTCTGCTGGATTGTCGACTTCCCGATGTATGAATGGGACGAGGACAACAAGAAGGTGGACTTCAGCCACAACCCGTTCTCGATGCCGCAGGGCGGGATGGAGAAGCTGCTGGCGGCCGACACGATCGAGAAGCAGCTGGAGATCAAGGCCTACCAGTATGACATCGTGTGCAACGGGATCGAGCTGTCTTCCGGCGCGATCCGGAACCACCGCCCGGAACTGATGCTGAAGGCGTTCGAACTGGCCGGATATGGCCCGGACGTGGTGGAAGAGAAGTTCGGCGGCATGCTGAACGCATTCCGCTATGGCGCGCCGCCGCATGGCGGGATTGCGCCGGGCGTGGACCGGATCGTGATGCTGCTGGCCGAGGTCGAGAACCTGCGCGACGTGATCCTGTTCCCGATGAACCAGCAGGCGCGCGACCTTCTGATGGGTGCGCCGAGCCCGGTCGATGACCGTCAGCTGAAGGAATTGAACATCCGGCTGGCGCCTCAGGCGAAGACCTGAGGTTTGCCGCTGCTGTGTGAGCAGGGAAGATGCGGATGGATTGAGGCGTGGGGCCTGACCCCCACCCGAAGCAATGCTTGCAATGTGCGGTAAGCCCACGCCCGTCCTTCGATTTCGCTCAGGATGAGCGCTCAAAAAAGGGGATCAGCGTTTCGGGGTGTTGGCGGCGATCAGCGTGTCGCCGCAGAGCGGGAGCAGCAGGCCGGGCGGCATCAATGTGTCGATCGAGCTGCAGGCGCCGGTGAAATTTGCCAGGTCATGATGGTGCATGCCGGACAGGTCAGCACGGATGAAGCGGACATCGCGGAACGAGGCGCCGGCGACGTCAGAGCCGGTCATGTTGACGCCGGTCATGTTGGCGCCGTTCAGGATGGCGGCCTTCATCACGGCCTTGTCGAATTTAACGTCCGTCAGGTTTGCGCCTGACAGGTCCGCCTCGTCGAGTTGCGTTTCGCCAAGGTCGGCATTCGAGAAATTGGCGCCGACCATCAGGGCGCCCTGCAGGTTTGCACCGCGCATGAGGGCTTCGCGAAAGTCTGCGCCGGACGCCTGGATGCCCATGAGCCGGGCATTGGAGAGGATCGCGTCTGAGAACCGGGCCGAGGTCAGCATGGCGCTGCGCAGGTCGACACCGGCGGCGTTGGCGCGCTCGAAATTGGTGCTGGCGGCCTGGATGCCGCGCATGAAGGCGAATTCGAGATTGGCGTCGGCATAGTCCGCGCCGCTGAGGGTCCACCCGGACATGTTGCGGCCGGCGAGATTGCATCCCCCGCAGGAGCCGACATAGCCGGGTTGCCACGCAACGGGCTTGCTCTGCGCAAAGGCCGACATGGACGCGCCAATCAGCGCGATCACGGCAAGCAAGTTCAGGCGAAGAGGCAAACCAGTCATGTCTCCCAAATATCGCGTTGTCCTATGCCACTATACTGAACAAACTGTAACAACTGCATAAGAGCCACAAGTGTTGCCAAACTGCCGCGCGGGGTTTCCCTAGGGGAATGGGTGTGAAGGCCCGCCTGTCCAGAGCGATTACTTGGAGACACGTCCCTCTTCACCACACGTGTCGCACGCCGTGTCGCCATCGTCGCTGATCGCGAAGACCGTGAAACTGCCGCAGGATTCGCAGCCCTGTTCGAGATAGGCGGGCGATTCGAGTTCCTCGGTTTCGGCGCCGAGTTCGGCTTCGGCCTGTTTTTCGGCGCGGCGCTTGTCGAGGATGACGATATTGTCCGGCAGGTGGCCGCGCGAGAAGCCGCGCGAAATGATCTGGGCGGCTTCCTCGGTGAACGCGGCAGGCTCGCGGGTGGCATCGCCTGCGCCCCGGCCGAGACCGTCATGCGTGACATCGACTTCGGCGAGGTCGTCGCGGCCGAGATAGGAGACGGCAAGCTCGCGGAAGATATAGTCGAGAATCGAGGTGGCGCGGGTGATCCGGTCATTGCCGGTGACCTGGCCGGCCGGTTCGAACCGGGTGAAGACGAAGGCATCGACATATTCCTCCAGCGGCACGCCGTATTGCAGGCCGATGGAGGTGGCGATGGCGAAATTGTTCATCAGGCTGCGGAAGGCGGCGCCTTCCTTGTGCATGTCGAGGAAGATCTCGCCGAGATTGCCATCGTCGAATTCGCCGGTGTGCAGGTAGACCTTGTGGCCGCCAACGGTGGCCTTCTGGATATATCCCTTGCGCCGGTCTGGCAGGCGCGTGCGCGCGGCGGACCGGGGCTCGACGAATTCCGGCGAGGCTGCGGGCGTGCCGGCTTCCTCGGCGAATTCTTCAGCGAGCAGGAGAATGTGTTCCATCCGGTCGCGGACATCGTCTGACGGCGGCGCACGGTGGCCGACCAAGTGGGCGGAGAGGCCGTCGGCGATGGCGGCTTCGGCCATGTCGAGCCCGGCGCGCGCGCCGACCGAAACGATCACGCCCCCGCCGAGCGCCTTGCTGCAGGCAGACGCGAAACGGATTTCATCGTCCGGGCTGACATCCACGATGAAGCCGCATTCGGCCAGCGCGCGGGCGGCGAAGGCTTCGGCGGCGCCGTCTATGGCGGCTTCAGCCCGGGCAATGTCGGCGCGCGAGAAGCCCATGGCCGAGAGGACGCCGCGTCCGTCGGCATCGAAATTCTCGGGCGTCAGTTTCAGGTCGTGCGAGATGATCTCGTCGCCGAGTACCCAGCGCGAGAAGGCGGCGTTGAGGGGCAGACCTTCGCCGAGGGCGCGGCTGACCCGGTCGAGTGCCGCTTCGGTGAATCCGCGATCGCGCAGGCGTGCCCTGCCGAGCGAGCTTTCGAGATCCTGCGCGCCGGAATTGGCGATGCTGTCGAGGATGAGGGGCAGGGATTCGGGCGAGCGGGATGCGAGCCCGATGCGCGCGGCGCGCGACAGGCTCGGCGCATCGTCGCCATAGGTGAGCACGGCGCGAACAGGCGCTGCGCCGTCGCTTTCGCAATCGGGCAGTGCCAGCATGGGGTCGGATACTGGCAGGATCAGGACGCGGCAGGCGCGTTTGCCGCCCGCCTTGCGGGGTTCGAGGTTCAGGGCCCGCGCATGGGCGGCGCTGAAGGCTGCGCCAGTCGCGGCCGAGCGCACGAGCGCCGAAAGGGCCGCGCCCGCGGCGATGCCTGCGTCGGAGGCATAGCCGAGGCCGAGCGCCATGACGGCGGCGCCGAGGCCCGAGAGCAGGAACACGCCGTCCTTCATGTCTGCCGCAGCGGTTTCGATGGCGGAGACCAGGAAGCCGTCCTGGAAGCCATCCGGGCTGACGGCCTGGGACACGTCAATCAGGCGGGCAGGCGCGCTGGCGGCGGGCAGGGTGTCCTGCAGGAAGTAGATTTCGCCGCCTTCCTTGAGAGCGGCAAGCAGCGAGGGTTCCAGCGCCGCATCGAGGGGGCTGGCTGCAAAGACGGCGGGGGGCGGGGCGGGTGTGTCAACGGCGGCGGCGCGCAGGGCGTCCGCCGTGCGCAGGATGCCGCCGGGCAGGCGGAGCGCCTCTTCCAGCAGGTCCTGCGGCAGGCCTGCGGCGAGTGCTTCGGCAAGGTCTGCATTGCGCGGGGCCGGGCCGAGGCGTTCGAGCATCTCGGCGAGGGCGAGTTGCGACACGCTTTGCAGGCTGGCGGCGGAGGCTGAAGCGGCGAGATGGTCCAGCGCGAGCGGCGTCATGCCGCCCAGAATGTGCCCGGCGGCGCGGCAGAGGTTGCCGAACGGGATTTCAGGGGAGAGGAGGCCGTCGGATTCGGCGGCGATCAGGATTTCGTCCCGGCTCTGGTCAGGCATAAGCGGCTCCTTCGCGAATCACTCACGCAGAGCGTGACGGGTGAACGCGGCGGCTTCAACCGCCTTGCGCGGTTTATTGTGGGCGCGGGGCGGGTTTGCCCTCACTCATTGCCGGATTTTCCGACGATCAGGTCGGCCATGCCGTCGCCGTTGGCATCATTGAGCGCCAGCCCGACCGCGTATTCCGGGCCGTCGCCGGAGACAGGCTCGATCAGGATGCGAACGGGGATGTCCCAGGGGGTGTCACCCTCGAAGTCCGGGCCTGCGGTGGGGTCGGCCGTACCGGTGATGTCGGCGATTTCGGCGAGTGCAGCGAGCGAGCCTGTGCGCCTGAACTGGCCAGCGCCATTGCCGGAGAATAGGGGGCTGTCACCGCTGGCGGCATACAGCGCGATGTCGACCTGTCCGTCGCCGGTGAAGTCATCAAGGCCGATCTGGACATAGGTTCCGGCGCTGCCCGTGACCGGGTGCGGGGTGAATTCCCCCCAGCCATTGTTCAGGAGGACGAGGCATTCCTGACCGTCCATGCCGGCGAGGGCGAAGTCCGTGTCGCCATCGGCGTCGATATCAGCGGCGGCGATGCTGACAGCGCCCGATTCGGTGCCGGGTAGGGGCGTGGCGAGGTGAAATCCCCCCATTGCGTTGCCGCGCATGAGCAGGCTGACGCCTGAACGCCGGGCGATGGCGAGGTCCGGGACGCTGTCACCGTCCACGTCGGTGAGGGCGGCATTGATCGGGTCGCCTTCCGGCCCGCCCGCCAGCGTGAATTGCCCTGATCCATTGTTGAGGGAGACCGGGCCGGGGCGGCCATTCTGCACACTGGCGCCATCCGCCCGGACCGTCTGCGTGCCGATCTCGCCGAGGTCGATCCAGGGCGTGACCTGGTAGTGCTGCGCGGGCGGGGGTGATTCGAGCCGGGCCTGAGACTGGGCGTATGCGCCTGCACTGGTGGCGAAGAGGAGTACGAGCGCCGCGCATCTGCCGTTCACGATCATGCGATACTGTCCTTTGCCGGGGCGTGTGGAAGGGGGATGCTAGGCGAGATTGGCGGCCGAGTCAGCCTGATCTGCCAGTCATTGGGGGCGAAAGCCTGCATCCGGGCAATGTCGCGCATTGCCTGCCTGCACGGTCTGGATTAACAGCCCGAGGAACGCCATATTGCGGCCATCAAGTCACGTCAGGACGGGCAGACAATGCTGAATCAGATTTTCACCTGGTGGAGCGGTATTACCGTGGGCGCCTCTTTCGATATCAAGCGGCGCAGTGGCCATGTCGGCACCGATGAATACGGCAACCGCTATTTCGAGGACCGCAAGGCGTCGATTGAGGGCCGTCATCGCCGGTACGTGATGTACAAGGGCCTGGCCGAACCGTCGAAAGTGCCTGCCGACTGGCATGGCTGGCTGCACCACACGGTGAACGAGCCGCCAACGCACATGCCGCTGGAGCGGCGCGACTGGGAAACCGACCACACGCCCAACATGACCGGAACACCGTACGCGACCAAGCCCAAGGGCAGCATGTCCGGCGGCGGTACGCGCCAGAAGTCTGACAGCGATTACGAAGCGTGGACCCCCGATGCGTGAGTCTGTGTTCGAAACCCTCGTTGGCGGGCTGGTTGTTGCGGTCGCTGGCGTCTTCCTCTGGTTCGCGCTGGCAGTCGGCGGCGATGCCGAAGTCAAGGGTGACCAGTACAATGTGCTGGCGCGTTTCAACAATGTGTCGGGCATATCGCGTGGTTCCGATGTGCGCATTGCCGGTGTGAAAGCTGGCGTGGTGAAGTCCATCGAGGGCGATCCGCAACGGTTCGAAGCGCTGCTGACCCTGTCGCTGGACAAGAAATGGGAACTTCCGGACGATACGGACGCGCGCATTTCGACCGATGGCCTGCTCGGCGGTTCCTATATTGCGCTGGAGCCGGGCGGCGGATTTGACACGATTGCCCAGGATGGCACGGGTGAAATCGTGTATACGCGCGGCAGTGTTGACCTCTTGACCCTGTTTGCCTCGTTCGCGGGCGGCGGCGGTGGCGGCGATGCCGCAACAGCAGATGCGCAGCCGGCCGAAACGGTGACCGAGCCGGCACCCGAGCCTGTGGCGGCGAAAAAGCCGGAGGCGAAGAAGCCTGCCGCGCCTGCGCCCGAACCTGGGGTGACGCCTGAACCTTCCGTCACCGAGACGCCCCCGGCTACGGCCCCGTATCCCCTGGACGATCCCTATCCTGCCGGAGATGATGGCCAATGATCCGACTGATTGCCGCAACTGTTATGGGCCTGAGCCTGGTGGGCGGCGCACACGCGGCGACCTTCGCGCAGAAGGACACGGCAACGCTGCGGGCACTGGACAAGATCACCGGGCGGTCGACCGATATCGAGGTCAAGGTCGGTGAGCCGGTTGTGTTCGGGTCGCTGAAAGTGGAACTGAAAACCTGCTTCCAGACACCGCCTGAAGAAGCGCCCGAGAGCGCCGCTTTCCTCAAGATCCACTCGACCCAGCCCGTGGCAGTGGAGACGATGGAAGCCGCCGTGGCAGCCGAAACGGTTGAGACGGTCAATGAAGCGAACCCGGAACTGTTTTCCGGCTGGATGTATGCCTCGTCGCCGGGCCTGAGCGCCCTTGAGCACCCGGTCTATGATATCTGGGTGATCCGCTGCACGGCGCCCGATCCGGTGAAGCTGCCTGCGCCCGTCACGGCGCCGGACGATGAGCCGATGCTGGACGACGTGCCGCCATCGCTCGATACAGAGCCGACACCCGAATAGAAACTTGCCTCGACGGTCAGGGCCGCGCGCAGGCGTTCCTTGAACTGCGCGCGCGTGATTTCAATCAGGCCAAACTGTTCCAGATGCGGATTGTGGAATTGCGCGTCGAGCAGCGTGAACCCGCCCTCGATCAGGCGGGCGGCCAGATGCACCAGCGCAATCTTTGACGCGTCAGTCGCGCGCGAGAACATGCTTTCGCCGAAGAAAGCGCCGCCTATCGCCACGCCGTAAAGCCCGCCGACCAGTTGGTCGCCGTCCCAGCATTCCACGGAATGCGCGTGGCCTTCCCGGTGCAGCGCGCTGTAAAGATTGAGGATTGCGGAATTTATCCAGGTGCTTTCGCGGTCCCTGGTTTCTTCCGCGCAGGATTCCATGACCCGCGTGAAAGCAGTGTCTGTGGTGACGCGGTAGGGTTCACGGATGACGGTCCGCTTCAGGCGGCGCGGAATGTGGAAGGCGTCCAGCGGAAGGATGCCGCGCATGTCCGGATCGACGAGAAAGAGGTTCGGATCATCGCGCGCATCGGCCATGGGGAAGACGCCCCGCTGATAGCAGGCGAGCAGATCCCGGGTTCCAAAGCGCGACGACATCAGCTGAATATGAGTCTCGTCGATGCGCCTGTCCATGGGGCAAGCGACCAGGGTTGTGGAGAAGGCGCGCGGCCTATTCAGCGGGCAGCTTGTTTTCCGCGAGGAATTTTTCGAGCCAGTGGATGTTGTAGTTCCCGGCCAGGACATCCTCGTTTTCGATCAGGCGGCGATGCAGGTCGAGCGTGGTGAAAACGCCCCCGACAACCATCTCTGCCAGCGCGCGGCGCAGACGCATGATGCATTCCCGGCGCGTGCGCCCGTGCACGATGAGCTTGCCGATCAGCGAGTCATAGTGGGGCGGGATGCGGTATCCGGCATAGGCCGCGCTGTCGAGGCGCACGTCGGGGCCGCCCGGGGCGTGAAAATCAGTGATCAGGCCGGGTGACGGCACGAAGGTTTCCGGGTGTTCGGCATTGATGCGGCACTCGATGGCATGGCCAACCAGCATGACGTCTTCCTGGCGGAAAGAGAGCTTCTTGCCCTCGGCGATGCGGATCTGCTCGCGCACGAGGTCGATGCCGGTGATCATTTCGGTGACGGGATGCTCGACCTGGAGGCGGGTGTTCATTTCGATGAAGTAGAACTTGCCGTCCTCATAGAGGAATTCGATCGTGCCGGCGCCGCGATAGCCGAGCTTTTCCATGGCGCGGGCGCAGATGCCGCCGATTTCTTCGCGCTGGGCCTGGTTGAGGGCCGGTGAGGGGGCCTCTTCCAGGACTTTCTGGTTGCGGCGCTGGAGCGAGCAGTCGCGCTCCCAGAGGTGCGCCACGTTGCCGTGCGTGTCAGCGATAACCTGCACCTCGATATGGCGGGGGCCTTCGAGGTATTTTTCGAGATAGACGGCATCGTCGCCGAAGGCGGCCTTGGCTTCGGTCTTGGCGGTTTTCACCGCATTTTCGAGGTCGGCCTCGGTGCGCGCGAGCTTCATGCCGCGGCCACCGCCGCCGGCGGAGGCCTTCACGAGGACCGGGTAGCCGATCTTCTTGGCGGCCTTCTTCGCTTCGGCAATCGAGGACAGGGCGCCTTCGGAACCGGGCACGCAGGGCACGCCAGCCTCGATCATCGCCACCTTGGCGGCGATCTTGTCGCCCATGATGCGGATATGCTCGGCGGTCGGGCCGATGAAGGCGAGGCCATGGGCCTCGACCATTTCGGCAAACTGGGCGTTTTCCGAGAGGAAGCCATAACCGGGGTGGATCGCGTCGGCGCCGGTGATTTCGGCGGCGGCGAGAATCTGCGATTTCTTCAGGTAGCTTTCAGACGAGGGCGGCGGGCCGATGCAGACGCTTTCGTCAGCAAGGCGCACGGCCATGGCATCCCGGTCGGCCGTGGAATGGACCACAACCGTCATCAGGCCCATTTCCTTGCAGGCGCGGTGAATTCGCAGGGCAATCTCGCCGCGATTGGCGATCAGGACCTTCTTGATCGTGCGGTGCTCGGCCATGTCTATTCGATCAGGGCCAGCGGCTCACCAAATTCCACCGGCTGGGAATCGGTGACGTAAAGCGCTGTCAGCGTGCCGGCACGGTCGGCCTCGACCGGGTTGAAGGTCTTCATGGCTTCGACCAGCATAAGCGTGTCGCCCTTCTTGACCTTGTCGCCGATATTGAAGAACTGCTTCGCGCCGGGTTCGGGGGCGAGATAGACGGTGCCGACCATTGGCGACTTGATGGCGTTGTCCGATACGGCAGGCGCTGCGGGGGCAGCTGCAGCGGCGGGGGCGGCCGAAGGCGCTGCTGGCGCGGCTGGGGCAGGCGCGGCGGCGTAGTGGGCCGTCTGCATCACGGGCGCTGCAGGCTTGCTTACGCGGATACGCAGGCCTTCATGTTCGATTTCGACTTCGCCGAGATCGGCTTCCCGCAGGATGGCGGCCAGTTCCCGGACGAGGCCGGTATCGAGTTTCGTCTTCGCAGTGCTCATGGGACGCTAAATATCTCCTTGGCCCGTCAGGGACTTGGCTGCCAGAAGCGCAAGCTCATAACCATACGCGCCGAGGCCCGCAATCGTCGCTTTTGCAACAGGTGCAACATAATTCACATGGCGGAAAGCCTCGCGCGCCGCCGGATTCGACAAGTGCACTTCAATCACCGGCACCTTGCAGGCCCTCAGGGCGTCATGCAAGGCCACAGATGTATGTGTATAGGCGCCAGCATTGAGAATGACGGCCGACCCTTCACGGGAGGCTTCCTGTACCCAATCCACCAGTTCGCCCTCATGATTGGTCTGGCGCGCCTCCAAGGGCACGCTGCCGCAGAGTGTGCGCAGGCGGGCATGGATATCTTCGAGTGTTTCGTGGCCGTAGATCTCCGGCTCGCGCGTACCGAGCAGGTTGAGGTTTGGCCCACCGAGAACATATATCGGTTTTGACATGGGCCCCGTCTTGCTCTGGAACGCCCGGCAAGGCAAGGGGGCTTTGAATTGGAGGCCGCAGACATGCAGATCATCCTGAATGGCGAGCCACGGCAGGTTAACCAGGGCACGACCCTGTCAATGCTGCTGGAAGAGCTGTCAGAGGCCACCGGGCGTGACCCGCGCGGGATCGCCGTGGAGCGCAATCTGGAGATCGTACCGAAGTCCGAACATGCCTTTACCGTGCTGGAAGAGGGCGACCGGCTGGAACTTGTGCAGTTTGTGGGGGGCGGGTGACAGGCGGTGGGGAGTTGACGGGCGGGAGCAAGGCGGCCAGATCAGCGGACATGACTGACACACCTTTGACGATTGCCGGAAAATCCTATTCCTCCCGTCTCATTGTCGGGACCGGCAAATATGCGAATTACCAGCAGAATGCAGATGCGGCACGGGCGGCGGGGGCAGAGATTGTCACCGTGGCACTGCGCCGGGTGAACCTGTCGGACCCCGGCAAGGAGATACTTACGGATTTCGTCAAGCCGGACGAGTTCACTTACCTGCCGAACACGGCCGGCTGCTACACGGCCGATGAGGCGGTGCGGACGCTGCGCCTGGCGCGGGAAGCTGGCGGCTGGAACCTGGTGAAGCTGGAAGTGCTGGCCGACCAGAAGACGCTCTACCCGAACATGCCCGAGACGCTGATCGCGGCGAAGGCACTGATCGCGGACGGGTTCGAGGTGATGGTCTATTGCTCGGACGATCCGGTTTACGCGAAAATGCTGGAGGAGGCCGGGTGCTGCGCGATCATGCCGCTGGGCAGCCTGATCGGATCGGGCCTTGGCATCATGAACCCGGTAAATATCCGCCTGATTGTCGAGCAGACGCGTGTGCCTGTCATTGTCGATGCAGGTGTGGGAACGCCCTCGGATGCGGCCATCGCGATGGAGCTTGGCTGTGACGGTGTGCTGATGAACACCGCGATCGCGGCGGCGAGGGATCCGATCCTGATGGCGAGCGCGATGAAACATGCCGTGATTGCCGGGCGCGAGGGATATCTTGCGGGGCGCATGCCGAAGAAGATGTATGCCGATCCGAGCAGCCCTCTCGCCGGACTGATATAGTTGCGCGCTGCCGTCATTGGCGCCGGACCGGCCGGGCTGATGGCGGCCGAGGCCTTGGTGGCGCGGGGCGTGGCTGCCGATATTTATGACTCGATGCCGAGTTTCGGGCGCAAGTTCCTGATGGCGGGCAAGAGCGGGCTGAATATCAGCCATGCAGAAGACCGTGAGGCTTTCCTGTCGCGCTATCGGGGCGATGCGCGGCTGCAGGATATGGTGCGGGCGTTCGGGCCGGGCGAGATCACAGACTGGATGGCGGCGCTGGGCATTGCCGCGCATACCGGGCCGACGGGGCGGGTGTTTCCGGAAACGATGAAAGCTTCGCCGCTGCTGCGCGCGTGGCTGGTGCGGTTGCAGGCGGCCGGGGCGGCGTTGCATGCGCGCCATCGATGGCAGGGATGGGACGGGAGCGGGGCGCTTTTGTTCGGGACGCCGGAGGGGGAAGTGACGGCGAGGCCGGATGTGACGGTGCTGGCGCTGGGCGGGGCGAGCTGGAAACGTCTGGGGTCGGATGGTGCGTGGGCGCCGCTGCTGGACGCGAAGGGGATTGCGCTTGCGCCGTTCGGGCCATCGAATTGTGGGTTCCTTGTCGACTGGTCGGATCACATGCGGAAGAAGTTTGCCGGTGCGCCGGTGAAGGCGGTTCGTTTGTCGGCGGATGGGGTGGAGACCCGGTCGGAATTCGTGATTACGCAGCGCGGGGTTGAGAGCGGCGGTATCTACACGCTGTCAGCGGCGCTGGTGGATGAGCTGCAGCGGGCAGGCGCAGCGACGCTGTTCGTGGACCTGTTGCCGGATACGGACTTGCCAGTGATTGCCGGCAAACTTGCGCGGCCAAGGGGCAAGCAATCCATGGCCAATCATTTGCGCAAGAGCCTCGGCCTGTCTGGCGTGAAGCTGGCGCTGCTGCATGAGGCGGCCGGCGGGGCACTGCCGGGCGAGACGGGGGCGCTGGCGCGCCTTATTAAGGCCGTGCCGATCCGGATTACCGGAACGGCGCCGCTGGACGAGGCGATCTCGACCACGGGCGGCGTGGCGTGGGCGGCGCTGGATGATGCGCTGATGCTGCGCGGCCTGCCTGGCGTGTTCTGCGCCGGTGAGATGATTGACTGGGACGCGCCCACGGGCGGCTATCTCATCACCGCCTGCCTCGCCACGGGCAAGGCTGCGGGCGAGGGCGCGGCGGACTGGCTTCAGGCGTCCAGCCGGTAGACCTTGCGGGCGGTTCCGCTGAACATGGCGATCTGGTCGGCCTCAGAATAATCAGCCGCGATCTTCTTCAGGCCGTTCCAGAGGACATGATAGCTGATCGACAGGCGGTCGACCGGGAAGTTGCTTTCGAACATGCAGCGCTCCGGACCGAAACATTTGATGGCGTGGTGATAATAGCGGGCCTGCGCCGCGACGAATTCGTCGGATGTCGGCGGCGTGGCGCGCGTGTTCCAGCCAAAGCCATTGTCGGGCATGGCCAGGCCGCCGAGCTTGGCGAAGACATTCTTGTTCTCGGCAACAACGGCGATGTCGTCTTTCCACTGGGCGAAAATCTCTTCGCGCTTGCCGGCATAGGGGCCGACGCCGATGGGCGTGCCGAAATGGTCGAGCACCATGGTCGTCTCCGGCACGGCGCGGGCGAGATCGGCGAAGTCGAGGATCTGGTGGTGGTAGTTCCAGGTATCATAGGTGAAGTTGCGCTGGCCAAGGCGCGCGACGCCGCGGCGGAAATCCGTGTCGCGGTAGAGGCCTTCCGGCGCGCGGCCGGGGATCGAGAAGATGTCCTTGTGGGGATCAAAGGAACCTGCGTGACGGATGCCGCGGAACAGCCCATTGCCAGCCGCGACATGGGCGTCTAGCACTTCGTCGAGGCTGGCGCCGCGCAGGTCGGCATGGCCGACAATGCCGGCAATCGTGGCCTTGTCCGGAGCGGCGGCAGAGCGGGCGGCCGCGGCCGCCACGAATTCCGTTTCACCAATGGGTTTCAGGCGGTCGGGCCCGTCATGGCGATAGGCGGAGCCGCACTCCATGAACACGGTCTGGGCGACATTGTGGCCGTCTTCGGTGTCGGACCAGAGTTCCTCAAGGTCGTAGCTGAGGTGGGGCTTTGGCCAGAGGTGATGGTGGGGATCAACGATCTCGCGATCGGGGTCGATAATGTCCTCGCGGACCTGCGCGAGCCATTCCGTGTTGTTGAACATGCGTTCCTCCTGCCTTGCCGCCAGCTTCTGGTGAGCTGTGGCGCCTATTCATGCGCAATGCGGCGGCGAGGCAAGGGGTGGCGCGGGGTCAGGCCTTCACGAGGCCAATCTCGCGGAGGCGTTCCATGAGATAGTCCTGCGCGGTGATCGGCGGTTCGGCCTTGCCGCCTTCGGCCACACACTGGGGCAGGGCCTCGATCACGACATCCTGGTTGAAGTGCAGGAAAAAGGGCGTCGAGTAGCGCGGGAACTTGGCGCGCTCGGGCGACGGGTTGACGACGCGGTGCGTGGTCGAGGGCAGCACGCCGGCAGTGAGACGCTGCAGCATGTCGCCGCAATTAATGACCAGGGCATCGGGCGGCGGGTTCACGGCGAGCCATTCGCCGGAGCGGTGCTTGACCTCAAGGCCAGCCTCCTCGGCGCCAAGCAGGAGGGTGATGACATTGATGTCTTCATGCGCGCCGGCGCGGACGGTGCCTTCCGGCGGCGGGTTTTCCTGTGGCGGGTAGTGGAGGAGGCGGAGGATGGAATTGCCCATCTCGACGCGGTCTTCGAACCACATCTCGTCAAGGCCGAGGTGAAGGGCGATGGCGCGCAGGAGATTCCGGCCCATTTCGTCCAAGGCGTCGTAAAGCGCGCGGGTGGCGTGATCGAATTCCGGGATTTCCTTGACGCTTGGCGTGTCGGCCATGGTTTCGCGATAGGGCGAGCCCGGCGGCAGGAGGCGGCCGGTGTGCCAGAATTCCTTGAGGTCGGCCTTGGCGGCGCCCTTGGCATTCTCGGTGGCGAAGGCGGTGTAGCCGCGCTGTCCGCCGCCTTCACGGCCGTCATAGGCCAGTTTCGCCAGGTCAGGCATGGCGAAGAAGGCCTTGGTAACGCGCAGGTTTTCGTCAATGACGCGCTGGTCAACCGGGTGGCCGGAGATCACGGCGAAGCCTGTCTCGCGGAAGGATTGTCCCAGCGCCTCGGCAAAGGCGGCCTTGTCATCGCGCCAGAGCGCATAGGGGATCGGTTTGAAATACTCGGTCATGGAACTGGTTTGCCAGATTGCGGCCGGAGCGAAAAGGCCTTTCCGCTGAACCCCGCTGCGCTTCAGTGTCCCGGGTGGCGATTTAGGGATTGATTGGCATTCCGGCCCGGCTTTCCACCGCAGGTTAACCAGGTGCGGCCGCGCGTTAACGCACTGCCTCTTGGGAGGGGCTGGTGTTAACCATAACGCAAATCTCTGACGGCACTCTGCATCCATCGCCGGACAAGGCGGGTGGTGGTTGCCAGAGCAGGACACGGGAATGATCCCGGCGATGCGACGGCAAGGTGAAACAGGAACAAGACAATGCCCTTTGCAGATTACGCTATCGACCTCGCAGCCATGCTGGGACCGGATTCGGCCCCGGAGGAACTTTACCAGGCAGGACTGGTCTATGCGACCGGACTGAACGTGGATGTGGACCTGATTGCCGCGCACAAATGGTTCAACCTGGCCGCTCTGCGCGGTTCGGAAGACGCCAAGATTCAGCGCGCTGAACTGGCCGGCATGATGAGCTCGGATGAAGTCAAGCAGGCGCTCCAGTCGGCGCGCGAATGGCTCAAGCTGATGAACTAGGCTTTTGCGGCCGGACCGGGGGCGGATGCGTCGGTTCCGGCTGGCGATTAAGCTTAATGAATTGTCAAACGCCGGTATGCGATCCTGATTCCTCACGCGCTGTGAGGAGCCGCAATCGACATGCCCGTTTCCGAGGCCCCCAACCGAGAACCGGCGGGACGTGGCATGATGCGGGTATCCGCGTCGCGGCCGCGCCTGGGGCCTGCGGACCTGATTGTGCAGTTCTGGCGGGCGAAGTGGCTGATGCTGCTGGTATTCGTGCCGGTGCTTGCGCTGGGCCTCGCCGCCGCCCTGTCGCGTCCAGTCCAGTTTGAATCGCGCGCCCGCCTGATGGTTGCGCCCGCAGGGGCGGCCAACCATGACATGCTCGTGCAGCCTGAACTGGCATTCCTGCGCAGCCCGGTGGTTATTGAGCGCGTTCTCGACCGGTTTCCGATGTCGCGGCTGTATCCAGAGATAAATGAGACGTGTGAAACGCGCAGCCGTACCGTGCGCGGTGATGCCGAGGGACTCCGGCGGCTCGCGGCGGAGTGCCGCCAGCTGTGCATCGAGGCCATGAGGCGTGATTTTCATGTCTCGGCCGCGTCGCGCGCGCCGGTCATTGCTGTACGGTATCGCAACGAGGATGCGGAGACATCGGCCGAAGTGCTGAACGCGCTGATCGGCGCCTATCTTGCCTATCGCACGCAACTGCTCGCGACACCGGAGGCGTCCGCGCCAGGTATTGACCGTACGGATATGGAAACGCGGTTGTTGGAAGCCGAAACGGCCCTCGGCAGCTTCCTCGAGACGCAGCAGATCGGAAACCTTGAATCCGAGCGCAATGCCGTGAATGCGCTGTACCAGGCGGCGCGCCAGGACTTGCAGGAAACCGGGTCGCAGTTGCAGCAGGCCGAGAGCCAGCTGGCGGCCTATCGCACGCAATTGAAATCAATCCGGCCACAGCAGGAATTGTTCGTGGAGGATTCAACCGCGCAGAGGCTGCTCGATCTGAAACTGCAGCGTGAAGCCCTGCTGGTGGATCATTTTCCGGGATCGCAGGAAGTGCTGGACATGGACCGGCGCATCGCACGCATTCAGGCCTTCATCGCGACGCTGGACGGCCCCGTCGGGACCGTGCGGACAGGACCCAACCCGCGTTACGAGCAGATGCTGTCGATGACTGACGCGCTGCGGGCGCAAGCGGCGGCGCTGAGTGACAGGCAGGCCGGACTGGCGGAGCAGGTTGCGGGCCTTGAGGCGCGTCAGGCCGAACTGGCCACTCTCGCACCGCGCTATGGCGAGCTAATTCGCAAGCGCGACATACTGGAAGGCGAACTGCTGGCCGCTGCCGGGCGGGGCGAAGTGCCAGGGCGCGCGCGCCTTGACGGCATCAAGGTTCTGGAGCCGGCGAGCCTTCCGGTCGAGCCTGTGCCGACACAGTCGATCATGGCGGGGCTGGCCTTCGTGCTGGCCTGCCTTGCGGGGCTGATCGCCGGGCTGTTGAAGGCGCTGACGCAAACAGGTTTCGCGACGCGGCGGTCGGTTGAGCGCACGCTCGATCTTCCCGTGCTTGCGACGGTTCGGGAGGTTTGACGCGGGATGCGTGATTTGCGAGCGGATCTGGCTACGCTGTGGAGTGTTGCGACGCGGTTGCGGCCGGCGCAGGGCGCCCGCAGCATCATGTTCGTTGCCGCGCGCACGGGAGAAGGCACGAGCAGCATGGCGGCCTCCTTTGCACTGATGGCCGCAGAGCACGCGACGCGAACGGCCTGGCTGGTGGACCTCGATCTGATGCACAACGCCGCGCACCAAGCCTTTGACAGGGGCTTTGTGGGCAAACTGGCGCGGCCGGGACGGGCCTATGATGCGTCGCTCGGATGTGCGCCCATCTATGCGCTGCAGCCAGCGGGCACGGGCGGCAGCAGCAAATTGCTGACGGCGTGTCCTGTGACCGGGACGCGCCTTCTGGTCACTAGGTTCCGGACTGAGCGCCTCGCGGCGGGCCAGCGCGCGCATCTACGCTCTGAACCCGGCTGGTGGAAGGCCTTGCGGCGGTCGACCGACTGGATTGTCGTGGACTCACCTGCACTCGACCGGTCAGACGTGGCGCTTGATGTGGCAAGCGAAGTCGACGGCATTGTTCTGGTCGTGCAGGCCGAAGTGACGGGGGCGGAGGAGGTTGCGGAGGCGCAATTTGCCATCGAGAGCCGGGGCGGGCGCGTGATTGGCGTCGTGCTGAACCGGATTCGCGCCGATGCGCGGCTGGCGGGACGGATTGCGAGCTGACCTCGCTGTGCGTCTGGCGCCAGGCGGGCGCGTGATGTAGGCAGATCACCCACACTGAGGATCCAAACCTTGCCTGCTCCCGATCTGATTGACGGCGAATACGACTATATCGTCATCGGGGCGGGATCTGCTGGATGTGTTGTCGCCAACCGGCTGTCGGCCGACCCGCGCAAGCGTGTCCTGCTGCTGGAAGCTGGCGGTAAAGACAACTGGATCTGGTTCCACATCCCGGTCGGATACCTGTTCGCGATCGGTAATCCGCGCGCCGACTGGATGTTCGAGACCGTCGAGGAGCCGGGCCTTAACGGCCGCAAACTGTCCTATCCGCGCGGCAAGGTGCTTGGCGGATCGTCGGCGATCAATGCGATGATCTCGATGCGGGGACAGGCTGCGGATTATGATCACTGGCGTGATCTGGGCATGCCCGGATGGGGCTGGTCTGACGTGCTGCCGGTGTTCAGGCGGATTGAGGATCATTTTCTGGGCGAGACGGACCATCACGGCGCGGGCGGCGAGTGGCGTGTCGAGTATCCGCGTGTGCGATGGGACATACTGGACGCTGTGCGCGAGGCGGCCGCGCAGATGGGCGTTCCGGCAACGGATGATTTCAACACAGGCGACAATGAGGGGGCGGGGTATTTCCACGTCAACCAGAAGCGCGGCCTGCGATGGTCAGCGGCGCGCGGCTTCCTGAAGCCGGTGGCGCGCAGGCCGAACCTGCGTATCGAAACCGGGTGCCTTGCGGATCGTCTGGTCATGGCGAATGGGCGCGCAAGAGGCATCGACTATTTGCGCAACGGCGCCCCGCAGCGCGCGATGGCCAAGGGCGAGGTGATCCTTTGCGCGGGGGCAATCGGATCGGTGCAGATTCTGCATCGCTCTGGCATCGGGCCATCAGAATGGCTGGCAGCTGCAGGCGTGGCGCCGGTGATAGACAGGCAAGGCGTAGGCAGGAACCTGCAGGACCATTTGCAGCAGCGCGCAGTGTTTCGCGTGACCGGATCCAGAACGCTCAATGAGAGTTATCATTCCGTGATCGGACGTGCTGGCATGGGGCTGGACTATATTGCGCGGCGGCGTGGCGCGCTGACCATGGCGCCATCTCAGCTTGGCATTTTCGCGCGTTCGGATAGCGGGCAGGACAGGGCCAATCTGGAATTCCACATCCAGCCCCTTTCGCTGGACAGGTTCGGCGACCCGCTGCACCGCTTTGCGGCGATAACGGCAAGCGCCTGCAATTTGCGGCCAACGTCACGCGGGGAAGTCGTGATTGTCTCGCCTGAAGTGGACGCGAAGCCCCGGATCAATCCGAATTACCTGGCAACGGAGCAGGACCGGTCCGTCGCGGCGGATGCGATACGTCTGACGCGCAGGCTGATGTCACAGCCTGCGGTGGCGCGCTTCCATCCTGAGGAGTTTCTGCCCGGCCCCGCAGTCGGCGATGACGATGCCGCGCTGGCGAAAGCTGCGGGCGATATCGGCACAACGATTTTTCACCCGGTCGGGACGGCGCGGATGGGCAAGGCGGATGATACGTTGGCTGTGGTTGACGGGAATCTGAAAGTGCACGGGGTTGACGGCTTGCGGGTCATTGATGCGTCGGTGATGCCGACGATTGTGTCCGGTAATACGAATACGCCAACCATCATGATTGCCGACAAGGTGTCGCGCGAGATGGCGCGCGGGCGTTCGTGACCAGCGACTAGCGGAAGCAGTCCGCGACCCGTGCCAGCCAGCGCCTGACTTCGTCGCCTTGCTCATCCATCGAATTGCCATGGCGCACGAGGATCAGGTCCAGTTCAGGAACGAGAACCGTGTACTGGCCCTGATAGCCATTGGCCGAGAAACTGCCGAGGCCGCACATGCCGAGCCACCAGTGTGCGCCGTAGCCAAGTGGTTCTCCGGGCGGTGTTGCGGTTGGCGTGCGGGCATAGTCGACCCAGCCTTCGGGCAGGATGCGCTGCCCTTCCCACGCACCATCACGCATGTAGAGCAGGCCGAAGCGGGCGAAGTCGCGCGCCGTCGCGTAGCAGAAAGATGAGCCGATGAAGGTGCCCTGCGCGTCGAATTTCGGTTGGGCCGACTGGATGCCGATGGGGTGGAACAATTCGTCGAACATCCAGGACCGGAACGCATCGCCGGTTGCGCCGAGTGCGATGGCCGCGCAACGGGCGACAATGTTCGAGGTGCCGCTTGCATAGCTCCAGGCGGTGCCGGGCGCGTGCGCGAGCGGAAAGTTTGCGGCGAAGCCGGCGACGTCGTCCTTGCCCGCGCCGAACAGCATCTCGATGACATCGGAGACGCCGGCGTTGACATAGTCTTCCGCGAATTTCAGGCCGCTCGACATGCGCAGAAGCTGGTCGAGCGTGATGTGGCGGCGGGGATCGTCTTCGCCCTGCCATTCGGGCACATTGGCGGGCGCGTGGACGTCGATCCGGCCGTCGCGCACGAGGATGCCGATCAGTGCGTGCGTGATGCTCTTGGCCTCTGACCATGACGGGAAGGTGCTGTCGGCCGAGAGGCCGCGCCAATAGCGTTCGCTGACGATGCGGCCCTTGTGGGCGGCAAGGAAGGCGTGGGTTTCGCCCATGATGTCCGGGGCCGGATCGCTGAAGGCGAGATCGAGCAGGCCGTTGAGGCGAGCTGCGTCGACCGTGTCCGCAAGAGGCGCGACGGGCCAGTCCACTGTTGGCCAGGGTGTTGATTCCGGTTGGGCGGGAAGGCCTGGAAGCGAAGGGTGTCGGGTCATGAGCGGGTCCATCAGCGGCAGGGATAGGTGGTGAGCAACGTGTGCCAGTGGACATGGGCTGGCCTGTTGCGTCAACGGTCTGGCAGGGTGTGTCCCTCATCCGCCGCACCCCATTCGCCAAAGGCAGCTGGCGATGCTCGGATCGGGATGGTCCCGAATTTTCGGGCCGTTCCCCAAGGGAACGCCTTGCAACAAAATTAGAACGCGTTCTAATTTGATAGATAAGAACAATAATCTGGAGGAACAGTCATGGCGGTCGAAGGCCTTTCACGGGTTCGAAAATCGATACTCCCATTCGAGGGGGACACCTGGGCCGAAATTGCGGGCCGGGAGCTGCCCGGAGTTGCCGAGGATCAGGCGGTGTCACAGCTGCAAAGCTGGAACCTGCATGTCTTCATGCGCGCAGCGGCGGGAATGGGACGGGCTGGCTCGGCCAATCCAATCCTTCCCAGCGATGTGATCTTCGTCGAGCCGCCGCTCGCCAACAGATGAGCGGCGCCGTCATCAGTCGTGTTCAGCTTGCCGCAGCCCATGATGGCGAAGCTGAACTCATGGTGATGCTGCGTTTCGAGAATGGCGGCGAGTCGCCCGTTTCGCTGGACGAACATGCGGTGCGGGTCCTGATGGAATCGTGCGGCGTGGAACACCCCGACCAACTGGTCGGGAAAGGGTGGGGACACGTGCGCGATGCGCTCGAAGCGTCCTCGAACAGATTCATGAATTCCAATTCAACCGATCAGTGAGAGAAGGACATGACAATGTATGATCTTGTCATCAGAAACGGAAATATTGTCGATGGTTCGGGAGCACCAGCGTACAAGGCCGATGTGGCCGTGAAGGGAAACCGGATTGTCGAAATCGGTACGGTCACCGGCGCCGCGCGGGAAGAGATCGACGCGGCGGGCAAGGTGGTTGCGCCGGGTTTCATCGATCCGCATACGCATTTCGACGCGCAGCTGCTGTGGGATGGATGTGCCAAGCCGGCCCTGTCGCATGGGGTCACGACGATCGTTTCGGGAAACTGTTCCCTGTCGCTCGCGCCGCTCAAGGCCAAGCACCGCATGAAACTGGTCGGGATGTTCAACCAGATCGAGGAGATGCCCCTGAAGGCCTTCAAGGAAGGCGTCGTGTGGGACTGGGAGACGTTCAGCGAATATATCACGCGCATCCGCAAGGGCCTGGCCATCAATGTGGCGCCGCTTGTCGGCCACAGCGTAATCCGCCTCTGGGTCATGAATGACGCCGCAATGGAGCGCACCGCGACGGACGCAGAGATTGCCGAAATGCAGGGCGTGCTGCGTGAATGCCTCGAAGCGGGTGCGGTCGGCCTGTCGACAAGCTATGTCGACATGGATGAACGCCTGCAGCCGGTGCCGAGCCGTTTTGCGGATGCCAGGGAAGTGGATGCGCTTGCAAGCGTTCTCGGCGAGTATGGCCGTGTGTTGCAGATCGTTCCTGAATTCTACGATGCCGACCTGACGATTGCCCGCCTCGACCAGCTGGCGGAAACCTCGCTGAAGCACAATATTCCGACGACTTTCTCGCCCCTGTTCCTGAACGCAGACAATGTCGATGCTGTCGCCCGGGTGATGAAGCGGGTCGATGAACAGTTTGCCCGGGGCGCCCGCGTGTGGCCGCAGGTCCAGACCCGGCCGATCGACATCAGCTTCAGCTTTGCCGTTCCGAGCCTGTTGTTTATTCGCTTCCCGTCCTGGTATCACATCATGCGTTTCGGCACGCCGAAGGAAATCATGGCGGCCTTCGCCGACACGGAAAACCGCAAGAAGCTGATTCAAGAAGCGGCAGCGCTTGCGCCGCTCTGGCCAAACCTTGTTTTCCGTCACGCGAAGACGGCCGCGAACCAGAAATACATCGGCCAGACGCTCGCAGAAATCGCGAAGCAACGCGGGACAACACCCGTCGAGGTGATGATCGACCTGTCACTTGAAGAGGAACTGGACGCGCATTTCCTGGCATCCGGCATGGGGCATAATGACTCTGCCGCTGTCGGCGGTCTTCTCAATCATCCGCATGTCCATATCGGCGCGAGCGATGGCGGGGCGCACATCCTGTCCTTCTCCACCTATGGGGATACGGGATACCTCTTCTCCCACTTCGTCCGCGACCTGGAGGCGATGAGCCTTGAAGCGGCCGTGAAGAAGATAACGTCTGACACGGCCGCCATCTGGGGAATCCCCGAGCGCGGATTGCTTCAGACTGGCTACGTGGCCGACATCACGGTATTCGATCCCGCGACCGTGAAGCGCGGCGAGGAGAAGTTCGTCAACGATGTTCCGGGTGAAGGATACCGCTACGTTCGCGATTCCCACGGCGTAGAGACAGTCATCGTTGGCGGCGGCGTGGCCTGGACAGCGGTGGACGGATACAAGGCAACCTGCGGCGAAGTCCTTCCCGGTGCCGAAGCCCGGAAGGTTGCCGCATGAGTTGGCCGGGTGTCACCGAACGGCGTATTGCGACCAATGGGATTGAGCTGAACATTGCCGAAGCCGGAGAGGGTCCGCTCGTCTTGCTGCTCCACGGGTTTCCGGAGTCCTGGTATTCCTGGCGGCATCAGTTCAAGCCGCTGACGGATGCCGGGTATCATGTCGTTGCGCCCGACATGCGCGGCTATGGAAAGAGCGACAAGCCGGCCGCGATCGAAGCCTATAACCAGGTCGAGGTCGTCAATGATATCATCGGGCTGATACCGGCACTTGGAAAGGAAACGGCCGTTGTGATCGGGCATGACTGGGGCGCGCCTACCGCCTGGGCCTGTGCCCTGAATCATCCGGATGTCGTGCGCGCCGTTGGGGCCTTGTCGGTTCCCTTCATGCCACGCTCGCCCGTGCCGCCCATGGCGCTCCTGCGCGAGATGTTCAAAGGGCAGTTCTTCTACCAGCTATACTTTTTCGAGCCTGGCGTGGCCGAGGCAGAGTTCGAAGCCGATATTCGCCTCGCCTTGAAGAAGTTCCTCGTCATGGCGGGTGGAGAGACCGATCTGGCTGCGCTTCCGACCAAGCAGGAAGGGGATGACATGTTCTCCTCCTTGCCCGATCCGGAACACCTTCCGGCATGGGTGACCGAGGCGGACCTCGATTTCTATGAGGCGGAGTTCAAGCGCTCCGGGATGCGCGGCCCGCTGAACTATTATCGCAACCATGACCTGACCTGGGAGCTGACCAAGGATGCGCCGCAAACGATTTCGCAGCCTGCGTTCTATGTCGCCGGCGGCAATGACGGCGTCGTCATGATGGCCCAGGAAGCGATCAGGATGATGCCGCATTTTGTTGCCGACCTGCGCATGAACGAGCTGATTCCGAACATAGGTCACTGGACCCAGCAGGAGGCACCAGAGGCAGTCAACGCGTTCATTCTTGCCTTCCTTGAAGGGATCGACGGATGAGCGAAACGGCGATCATCGTTGGTGCGGGGATTGGCGGACTTTGTACGGCGCTGACATTGGCGCCAACGGGGCGTTCGATCACGATTCTGGAGCGCGATGCACCGCCGCCGGGCGACGACCCGGATCTCGTCTTTCAGGAATGGCGCCATACAGGCGTCGGGCAGTTGCGCCAGAGCCATGCCTTCCTCGCCCGGATGAGGAAGATGTTCAAGCGGGACCACCCGCGATTGCTTGAAGACCTGCTCGCTTCAGGTGTGCGGGAACTGCCATTTCAATCCATGCTGACGCAAGCGCAACTCGGATCCTATCGGCCAGAGCCCGGTGATGCCGAACTGACCATCATTACAAGCAGGCGAACCACGCTTGAACTGGTGATGCGCCGTTATGTCGAAACGCTGGCGAACGTGACGATTCGATCGGATTTTCTTGTGCGCCGCCTGATGACTGCGGCGGCGGAGGATGGTGTTGTCGATGTCCGCGGAGTGTCTGGTGAGTGCGGCGGCAAGACCGAAACACTGGAAGCAGACATCATCATAGACTCTTCCGGCAAGAGCGGTTTCCTGATCGATCAGATCAAGGAAGAATCGGCCCATTATGCTGAAGAACAGGAATCCTCGGGAATTCTTTACTTCACCCTGCACTATCGCCTCAGGCCCGGCATGGACGAACCGCCGCGGCTCGGCAACCCACCGGCGACGGGCGATCTCGGCTTCCTGAAGTTCGGTGCATTTCCCGGCGACAATGGCTGCTTCTCCATCACTATCGCGGTTCCGGAAGTGGAAATGGAGCTTCGCAAGGCCATCCTGGATCCGGACTTCTTCCACAATCTGACCCTGCTATTGCCGGGGCTGGTTCCGTGGACGAATGCCGACCGGTCAGCGCCTGTCGGCCGCGTCCATGGCATGGGCGACCTTATCAGCCGCTGGCGGGATGTCGTTGTCGACGGCAAGCCTGCGGCGCGCGGATACTTTGCCTTGGGCGACACGCTGGTCCGGGCGAACCCGCTATACGGGCGCGGTTGTTCCTTTGCGGCGGCAAGCGCCCAGCTCCTTCTGGCAACCCTGGAAGAGTCGGCAGACCCGACAGCTCGCGCTCTGGCCTATCACAAGCGGTTGCATGACGAATTGCGGCCCTACTATATCAACCAGCGCACACAGGACCGCTCGGCGATCAGGCGCGCCCGCCAGGCGCTGACGCCCGGTTTCAGCAAGAGCGTCCGTGCAAGGATTATCGAGAGCTTTTTTGAGGATGGAGTCGCGATTGCGGTACGCAATGATGTGGACCTGCTGCGAGATGCAATGCGGGGCTTCCACATGCTCGAGCATCCCAACAAGTGGCTGGGGCGGCCTCGTAATCTCGCCAAGGTGTTTTACTATTGGGCTCGCGGAAAGAAGCGTAACGCTTCAGCCTATCCGCCCAAGCCAGGGCCTGAGCGGACTGAAATGCTGAAGGCGCTGTCATTGAACTTCCAGTCCGACATTGACCGCATCGCGCAGGGGGCGTGAGGCAGGATGGCGGACACACGGACAATGCTGGTTGACGAGCCCGGCAAGCGCGAGCAGGCAAAGGCCGAGCGCCGATCCCGCATCGTGCAGGCTGCGCGAGACCTTATCCGGGAGACGGGTGATACAAACCTTTCCATGCGCATGATCGCGAGGCGGGCAGACGTCAGCCTGGCCACGCCCTACAACCTGTTTGGATCGAAGCATGCGGTTGTGCTGGCCGTGTTCGAGGACGAGCGCGATTTTGCCGAACGCTTTGGCAGGCTCAAGGCGGATAATGCCATCGACCGCCTGTTTGATGCGCATGCGCTGGCGACGAGCTATTTCACTGAAGACCCGGATTTCTACCGCCCGCTCTGGAAGGCGCTTCTGGACGTTCAGGGCGCAAACGATACAGGGCTCGCAACGCCGGAGCGGCTCGCGCGGAACAGCCGGGCGTGGGAGGCGCTCATCCATGATGCCCAGGATGATGGCTTGCTGGATCCTGCCTTCCCGGCCGACATGCTGGAACGAACGCTGTCATTTTTTGCCAATGGCGTGATGCTGTCCTGGTCGATGGGAACGCTTGCAACTGACAGGCTCCTGCCGTCGGCAGCACTTGGCTACGCCCTGGCGCTGCGTGGCGCGGCAACTGCGAAGGGCATGACGATTCTGGCAAAGCGGATCCACGAGCTTCAAGGCATACTGGAAGGGTCAGATACGCATAAGACCGATGCAGGCAGCGAATGCGCACGCGCCGGCAAGGGCTAGGCGACGAAAAGTTGCTTGCTCTCTGTATTAGCAGGGCAGTTTGGCAAGCGGGCTCAGATCAATCCGATTGAGGCAGCTACACCCAGGCCGGCAGCGCCTGCCAAGGCCATGAGCAGAGCGACGAGCATGCATTGGCGCCCGTAGACAGCTTTGCCGGCAACAATTGCAATCGCGCCTTTCAGCAAGGTGTTGGCAATCGCTGCGATCGCGACAGCAACGGACGCGGTACCCGCGTTCAGTCCACTCGCGCTCATCTGGATCACAGACAGGCTGATGGCATCAACATCTGCAGCGCCCGCCACAAAGGCAACGCCATAGAGCCCTGTTGGTCCGAGGAGTTCGGCTGCCGCCCTGGACAGGAGGAGCGCGGTCGCCAGGAGGGCTGCAAAGAAAAATGCGGACCGCAAGGCGAGCGGATTGGACAGGACCATTTCCGGCCTGGCCTGGGTGTCTCTGCGCATCAGGAAGAGGCCCGACGTCGCAAGCGCAACGCCCAGCATGAAACCAAATGGCAGCGCGAGCGGAGCCAGAAGCGAGGGAGCCAAGCCACCGACAATAATCATGGTTCGCACCGCCATGCCTGCCCAGGCAAGAGCTGTTCCGCCGACGAGTGCAGACGTGTCGCCGACATCCTCGCGGCTGAAACGGGCAAAGGACAGCGTCACGGCCGTCGAGGAAGCCAGGCTGCCAGCGATGGCGAGCAGGCCGATCCCACGCCTGCTGCCCAGCCACTTAACGCCAAGATAGCCGATAAACTGCAAGGCGCTGATCAGGACGACCATCCACCAGATTTCGCGGGGGTTTAATGCCTCATAGGGCCCGAAAGACTCGTCTGGCAGGACTGGAAGGACAACCACGGAAATGAGAAGGAGGCGCAGGAACGCACTCAGTTCCTTTTCCTCGATCCGGTCCAGCAAGGCATGAAAGGGCCGCCTCAGCCAGAGGAGGAAAGCGACGATAACCGCGCCCGCTGCCGCGATCTGTGAATGGCCCATGACGGCCAGAGCACCCAGCGCATAGGCATTCAATGCGGCGACCATCGTGGTTACGCTGACTTCCCTCGTGATATCGATCTGCGCTCCGAACCCTTCCCGCAGGAGCAAGGCGAGGCCGATAAAGCCTGCTGCGATGACCATGCCGCTTCCACCGTCGATGAATGCAAACAGGCCGCCCGAGAAGCCGATCAGGCCGATGGTGCGGAATCCGGCCACTCTCGAGCCATCCGTATCGGCCCGGTCTTTCCAGCCGCGTTCCAGACCGATAAGCAGACCGATACCCAGTGCCGTCAGTAGCCCTGTGACGGGAACATCAGTGTTCATGGGATGGTCTCCTAACTCAGTGTTTCCGGAATGGGCAGGGCATGGGACGGATTTGTCAACACGCCAGGTCAGGCGATCTGTACTGCCAGCTGAGGCGTGCTTGAAGCGCAGCGGCGGAGCGTGCACGTTTGAGAGGTGGCTCGAGTCGTTTGAACAGCTGTCAGCCAATCGAAAAGTGGAGTTCTGCCGATTGGGATATGCCGCAAAAGTGACGGGTTGCGCCGCGTCGACGCCCGCTTTGAAGTTCGATTCCAGGCTGGCACGCTGTCACTGACCTGCAGACAATCTGGTCAGGTCTTCGCATGCTCGGCGTCACTGGCGACAATCGACACGATCCAGTTCATTATCCATGAGTAGAACCGTCCGTGGAAGTGACGCTGATAGCGGCGCACCGCAGCGTCAATCTCCTCGCGCGAGTAGAGCCGCCCGCCCGCCGCGACGAAACGCCACCGCGTCAAGGCGCCAAGATCGGCCGCGGGGTCTTCGTTCAGCAGCAGAATGTCAGCACGCCTGCCTTCGGCTGACGAAGACCTTGTCCAGGTGCCACTGCCATGGCGGGCTCCGCCGCATGGCTTCGGACCGCCGTTTCGGGATCTAGTGAGCGAAGTAAGTACCGAACCGATCGACCCAGAGACGGACGCTTTCGTGGCAGATATCGATGCCACGCTTGTGCAGGAGGTCTTCAACATTGTGCCGAGACAGCGGGAATCTGACATACATGATCACGCCAAGTTGGATGATTTCGGGCGAGTTTTTAAAGTAGCGAGATGGGTTCTTGGCCATTTTCAGAGGCTAAACGCTAGGATCAGTCACCTCAATGTCGGTTCCGCTGACAATACCCTCGCGGTCATTCGCACCGTTTCGCAGAAACAGGCCACCGTAGGGTGTCTCTCTTTGCATCAGCAGCGGTCGTACCGCTTCTATTGCGGCGCAGCTCTTTTGCATCAAGCATCTGTAAAAACGTAGCTTTTTATCCGTCTCGATTTGGGTGAAAGGCGGTAAAAGGCGACGCGCGGGGCGTGCAGAGACAGATTTCGGAGCAGCGACCAGTCTTCGACGGAGGGATACTTTCGCTAAACTACTTTGAAATAGATAGAAAAAAGCCCACATTGAAGCCTCGACTCAATCTCGCGAATGGGAAGTGGGCTGGCGGTGCGGTCAGTCAAATTCGAAGTGGTCTCGATAATTCGCAGGACAGCTGTCTCTTGGACAGCGAGACTGTTTTCGCCACTCGCGACGATCGCCTCCAGATTGGGTGTCAGCTGACCGAAATTGCGCTATCATCCTCAACAGGCTTAGTATCCTAACCAGGTCAGGGGGTGTAACATTGAATCAAGCTGACTTACCTGATGGTGATTCCGGTCGGGTAACGACTGTCTTTTTTAGCTATTCCCGAGAAGACAAGTACCGTGCTTTGCCTTTTATCAAGGCCCTTGAGGACGTCGGATTCACTGTTTGGTGGGACGGTGTTCTGGAGGGCGGCACACGCTATATTGAGACAACCGAGGAGGCCTTGCAGAGCGCCGTGGCCGTTATCGTTCTGTGGTCACATACTTCTGTCAATTCGCATTGGGTCCAGGATGAGGCGATGCACGGGCGTGAGCGGGGGTGCCTCATTCCCTTGTCGATTGATGGTGCCGAACCACCCTTGGGGTTCCGCCAGTTTCAGGTGATCGACATATCGGGTTCATATGGGCGCTCCAATGACCCCGAAGTCATCAACCTAATCCGCGCGACTGCTGCACTGCACGGGCGTCAGCTGCCCGACCGACCTCCTTCCAAGGAGCCCGTCTTCCTTGCTATCCGCAGGCGTCGACTTTTGTTTGGTGGAGCAGCAGCGGCGGCTGTCCTGATTGGTGGTTATGCGGTTTCACGAACCTTGCCATCACAGACACGCAAATTGACAGAAAATGGCCTTGTGGTCTTCCCGTTCGACAATGTCAGTGGACAGGCCGATCAGGATTATCTCTCCGCTGGGTTTGCTGCAGAAGTCCGGGCCACGCTTGCACGCAATTCCGCCCTGAGAGTCGTCGCCCAGTCATCGTCGGAAGCGCTTAAAAAGAAGGCACTGGACGCCGTTTCAATAGCCAGGGAGCTCGGCGTTTCATTCATTCTCGACGGGACTATGAAGCAGGCTGGCGAGTCGATTCGCGTCTACTCCGAACTGATTGACGGAGCGACGGGGTTCAGTCTCTGGTCCAAGACATTTGATCAATCCATGGAAGACCTACTTCTCGTAAAAAGCGAAATTTCCAATGCGGTGACCGCTGCCCTGTCTTCAGAGGTTTCTCAGGAGCCACGAGATTCGCAGATCGGCGCGACCAGAAATGCACAAGCCTTCAACGAATACCTTAAGGGAAATGATCTCTATACGGCGGCGATCAGCAACGAAACCGACGTCCGGGCGCTGGCGCATTTCGATGCAGCCCTGCGGCTAGACTCAAAATTCGCTGCAGCCCATTCCGCGCGAGCGCGCACATTGACGGTCCTTGGAAATTCCAGCGACAGCCCAGCAAAATCCAAACTGTTCTACGAAGCGGCACGTGTGGCCGCCGATCGGGGTGCGGAGCTTGCGCCGTCTCTGGCTGACGCACATTCCACACTCGGTTTCGTGCTGTTCCAGGCACAACTTGAGATAAGAGCCGCGCGCAAGCCCTATGAAAAGTCGCGCCAGCTTGGAAATGGTGAAGCTCCAGTGCTTGCGCGGTTCGCAGGCTACGCATCCGCTACCGGACAAGACGAACTGGCTTTGACTGCTATTGAACGCGCGCGCGATCTTGATCCGCTGAACCCGACCATCCACAGAGCTGTCGGGTTCGTTCATTATGCAGCCGGTCGGTACGAGCGTTCGATTGCGGCTGTCGAGCAGGCTCTGACCCTGAACCCGCAACTGAGCGACTCCCATGCCAGAATAGGGCGGGCACTATTGTATCTCGGACGCCCCGAAGAAGCGCTCGCGGTCTGTTCCAAGGAGTCTTACGGCCTATCACGCTATCCGTGCCTTGCGGCAGCACACTGGAAACTTGGCCACCAAGAAGAAGCAAATGACGCCATGGATGCGCTCATCAACGAATACGGTGATGGTAGCCTCTATCAGCAGGCTCAGATCCTCGCGCAGAGCGGCAAAGCCGACGAAGCGATATCCGCACTCGGCAAGGCCTGGTTGGCAGGCGATTCTGGGTTGACTTACCTCTACATCGACCCAATGCTTTCCCCGCTGCGCCAGCGATCCGATTTTTCAAAATTGCAGGTGCAGATCGGCTTCAAATAGTGCCGCAAAAATGATAACAAAGGGGCTTCATAATGAAACGAAGTGTACTGTCTATCCTGATGGCGGGTGCCGTTCTGTCGGCCTGCGCAACACTTGCGCCGGCTGACGATGAAACGTCAGCCTCCGTTGAGCCTGCAGCTGCAACTGACGCCGCTGCGGCAACAGAAGAAGATGAAGGCCAGGGCGGCGGCGAGCGAGTCGGCAACTGAAAATCCAATCTTAGAGCGCCGGGCGGCTTTCGTGAATCAAAAATGATTCCCCATCTTGCCGAACTGTGATTCACAGTTCTGGGAGGATCAAAGCCATGGCGTTTTTGATTTCAAAGGATCTGCGGACCCGGATGCTGCGAGGCATGAAGGCGGGTAAGTCTGCGCGAGAAGTTGCCCGGCAGTTCGAGGTTGCACCGTCCACAGCGTCTCGGCTGAAGAAGCATGTCGCCGCGACCGGTTCGATCGAACCACGCCCGCCTGGACGGCCGAAGGGCTATGGGAAACTCGGACCGTACAAGGATTTCCTGATCGAGCATGTCCTCGAGAAACCTGACATCACGATGCCTCAGCTGGTGGAGATCCTGCAGGAGGCGCATGGGGTGAAGGTCGATCCGTCGAACATCTCCAAACTGCTCTGCGCAGAAGGGTTCACCTATAAAAAAAACGCTTCTGGCGGCGGAACAAGAACGCGCTGATGTGAAAGCGGCCCGGGCCGACTGGAAGCATTATCGCCAGCCGGCGATGCAGGCTCAGCCGGGGCGGCTGGTGTTCATCGACGAAACTGCGGTGAAGACCAACATGTGCCGGCTGCGCGGCAGGTCCCTCCGCGGCACGCGCCTCAAGGCCACCGCTCCCTTCGGAAAGTGGGGGACACAAACCTTCATCGCCGGGCTGCGCTGCGGGGCACTCACCGCGCCCTGGATCGTCGAGGGCGCCATGAACCGTGCGGCCTTCGACATCTATGTCGAAACCCAGCTTGCGCCGACCCTGTCACCAGGCGATGTCGTCATCCTTGATAATCTCAGTGTCCACCAGAGCCAGCGAGCTGCAGACGTTCTCGCCGCGCGCGGCGCCTGGTTCCTCTTCCTTCCGAAATACTCCCCCGACCTGAACCCGATCGAGATGGCTTTCTCAAAGCTCAAGGCTCACCTGCGAGCTGCAAGTGCCCGAACGTTTGAGGACCTCACCAAGGCTATCGGCGACATCTGCGCGCTCTTCACGCCCACCGAATGCTGGAACTTCTTCAAGGCTGCAAACTATGTTGCAGAGTAAGCGCCCGATGCTCTAGTCAGCGAGCCTGTTTGGAGCAGACTTGCTGATTGACTGCATGCCGGGCATCCGGAGAAGACGAACGCTGGCAGGCAACCCGCAGGCTATAGATTCTACTCAGATGGCGCGACTGATTCAGATATAACTTTTGCTATCCAGTCGGCATATTGAGCCACATCGGTATAGATACTGGGCATTCCATCGGTGGCGCAGGTCTTCTTGCCCCAGCTGACGATTCCCACAAGCCTATCGTCCTTCACGACGGGACCGCCGCTGTCTCCGCGGCAAGTTTTCGAACTGGCATTCCGTGCACAAAACACGGTGTCGGTGATCTGGTTTTCGTCCCACCCTCCTTCAGACCGACATGATTCCGTATCGATTACGGTCAAATCAACAACCTGCAATACGGCGCTCGGCTTCTCACCGGGAATGTTGGCCGCCTTTCCCCAACCAAATGCTGTGACGCGGTCACCAGCGAACAGTTCGCTTTCTGGGAGGTTGTAACGGATGTAGCCAATGCTCACGCCCGTCGGCGATGCATGATCGAATGACTGGATGGGTTTGCCATTGCTGGCATTGCGGAGCGTGACCTTGCCATCCGCATTCCACGCAAGGAGACGTTTACTGTCGCGCGCAAAGCTCACGCCCTGAAGGTACTTTCCAAGATCGAAACTTTTGACTTGCTTTCCTGTGTTCAGGTTCCATGTGCGCCCGAGCCCGCTGGGACTCCATGTCAATACAGTCTTGGCATCCTTCATGACTTCGGCCCCAGCCACGAAGGCGCCCTGATCGAGGGCATGAAGCTGTTTTCCGTTGCGGACGTCCCAGAGACGGACCGCTTGATCCATGCCCCAGCTGACAAGCTGCGAGTTATCGTCAAACATGGATGCGCCGACCAGAAAGGCCCCATGGTCCACTTTCAATACGGAGGTCCCGTTGACTGACCTGAGTTCAAAGACCGGGCCATCAATCATTGAAAGCTGGTAAGAGCCATCAAGGCCGTTCCCAACCAGCTTGAGACTGAGCGGTCCTGCAGGCAAGCCCGATGATACTTCGATAGCAGGCGATGTTTCGCTCATTTTTATGAGATCTACCTGGCTGAGCCAGTGCGAGCCGCCAGTTGCGCTGAGGACCGTCGCCGTGGACCCGTCCGAGGAAACTTTGAGGTCATCGATCGAGCGGCCGATGAACAGGGTCTTCGAAACGCCTCCGGGAAGGGTGGAGACCATTTTCAGCATACCGGGCTTGCTGCCCCAGACGAGAACCCGAGAACTACCCCGATTAAATTGTGCCCCGGCGACTGAATCTGAATCGTCAGAAATTTTACTCACGAGAGTTCCGCTGTCCGCTTCCCATAATTTGGACCCCATCCCCCAACTGACAATATGGTCGCCGTCGGGCGCCAAGGCCGCGCCCTGGATGTACCAGCCGTGATCGATGGTAGACTTCAGGCGGCCAGTCTTTGTATCCCAGATGCGAATTGTGCCATCCAGGCTCCATGTCATCAATTTCCCACTATCTCGCGAAAGCTCGGCACCGCGGACCATGGTTGCGTAACGCGAGCGGGCAATTTGTGTCCACGATGCGCTTTGCTGCGTGCGCTCCGTATCGACGTCGTTGGCAAGCCGGATCAATGCAATGTCGTGCTGGTAGATGATCTTGCCTGGTGCGGGGCGAACGAAATCGGGGAAATATCTGACTTCTGCAATCTTGAAGAACTCGCCTTCAGCCGTTGAAATATCGCCAGCTCCGAGCCGTATGCCATAGCCGCGGCGAACGAGATCATCATCGATACAGTGAGCCGCTGTCAGAACCCAGTTGCGCGCAATGAGAGATCCCCCGCAATAATGTCGCGCCTCCCAACCGGCCCTGTTTTTCGAAGCCAGCAGCGATATGTCACGCTGGCTGAACGGACCGCCATAATAAATCTGCGCTTGAAATGGTGCGGCAAAAATCGGTACAATTCGAGCGTTGATACCCCGGCTTGGACAAGGTCGCTCAGGGTGGGCAGCACATTCTTTTTCGCGCCGCCAACTTTCACTCGTCCTCTCCGCATCAATCTCTGCATCTGAGGCATTGGGGGTTACGGTCTCGATGCCACTCGGCGCCAATCTCAGAGAAACATTGCTTGCATCCTGAGACAGCGGCGCTGATCGGCAGGCCCCCGAAAATGACAAAACGGCCATCAGCACCCAAATACGAAACACGCTTACCCCCATCCGGCTGCGCCTGTGCACCCGCCAACAGTATAGGCACCAGATTATTCTTGAAACGAATGAATTCCGAACTTCGTCGATTTCTCCTCCCAAGCCGTTCGCAGGTGCACACTAAGACCGCCTTGACAGCCGGCCATCCGTACTCATGGCTGTTGATCTGAAATGAAGAGGGGATGATATGACTCTTTTAAATTTTGTACGCCTACAAGCGCTGTGTACCATCCTGCTCATCGTAGGTTGTTCGTCCAGCGCGCAAACAGGCGATCAAGACATAAGCGACACCGTCACAGAACCGGGCCTGGCAGAATCCGACTGGACGGAGACCCTCACACCTGTGTCACGCGCGAACGAGAAAATGGTTGGTGGAACGCGCGCACGTTCCGGCGAATGGCCATATCTGGGCACGATCCGCGGGACGACCAGTCGACAGACCACTCATTTCTGCGGCGCAACAATGATCAGCCCGCATTGGGCGCTTACGGCAGCTCACTGCGTACCGGATCTCTACAAGGACGCCAATGGCGATATCTCCCGTCCCACATTTGGCCGCCTTGACTTGGTTATGGGCGTCTCGGACCTTTCAGAGACCGACACAAAGAATATATTTAAGATAGTCGAAGTCGTTGTGCCGCCTGACTATCGGGCATCCAATGATGCCCCAACCCTCAGCAATTTCCGTGGCCCGAAATCCGACATCGCACTTGTCCGGTTCGAAGGGACATGGAACGGTCCGGTTGCACGCCTGTCAAACGGCGCCGGCTCAGATCCTGACCAGTATTTTGGTCGTGGATTTGTCGCTGGTTTTGGGCTGGAGTACGCCTCCTCATCGATCGTGCCATTCATTTACACACGCTCCGGGCGAGATGGGTATGCCGGATCCCAATACATGCAACATGCGATGGTTCCGATGAAATCGCCCGATGCATGTTCGGCTACCTTCTCAGGGATGGCATATGACCCATCCGACCAGATCTGTGCCGGATTTGATGATGGCGGAATCGATTCATGTCAGGGCGATTCCGGGGGTCCGATGGCAGCCCTCGATGAAAAAGGACGCGCTTATCAGGTCGGTGTAGTGAGCTTCGGGTTCGGTTGCGCCGAGGCCGGATGGCCGGGCGTGTACACGCGCATCTCAAACCATGTAGCTTGGGTCCTGTCTCACGTTCCGGACGCAAAATTTGTCAGTGCGAAGCCGGAAACAGCGATTTCTGTAAGCAAGGACTCACTGCTGGCAATCTACAGTCTCTTCGATCAATCGAAGGACAACATTCAGATCACCACGATTCCAGCCGGGACGATAAGTGTCGGTCAGGAAATGCGGATTTTTGTCACCTCAAAAATTGGCGGGCGCCTCTGGGTGCTGGACAAAGGCGCGGATGGAACGATAACGCCCATCTATCCAAACCGATTCATTGATGCACGCGACACATTGGTCTCACCTGGGCAAACTGTTCTGATTCCGGATGAATCCTATCAAAACAAGTTCCGGTTCACGGCAAACCTGTCGAACCCGTCCGTCTCGTCCGAGAAGAACGAGATCTTCGCAATTGTATTGCCGCCTTCGGTTGAGCTAATCGGCGACTCCATGCCGGAAATGAACAAGACAATCGGCGTCAGAGCTCAATCGACGGACTATGCCTTGAGACTTCAGAAGCAAATTACATCGGCGTCTCGCACGAGTTCCGACCTGGAAAATTGGGCGTCCGGCCGCGCGCAATACGAGATCATCAAGTAGAACGAGGTGGCTTAGTCCGATCTAGTCCCCGTCTAAGCCACTTCGGCTGGCCGCAGACGCCGTTTCAGTTCTGTGCCTCGATGATACGCCGCCTGAGAAGCTCCTTTGGACCGCCCTGGCCTTCCAGGTAATCATACCAGCCGTTGCCCGCTGCGCTCAAGTTGAAGAGCATATCTCGGGTGGCCTGATAGCCGTCCTGCGAATATACGCGTCTCAGGTCACTCATCGGCAAGAGGTCATCGATCGTGTTCTCATTGAGCGACTCCATCATGAAAGTCTTGCCGTCCTTGCCGGCTGAAACGAAGGCCTGACAACTCGATTCGTCCCACACTGTCGCCTGGTTGCAGCCCATAAGCGAAAAATCGAGTTCTTCAACGGATGTTGGGCCATAGCCGCCCGAAATTGCCTGGAAATACGCCCGCCCGACCAATACGGGATCCCACAGGGTCAGATGGTCTCGTAGCAATTGTTTGGCGTTGCCGTCTCCTTCGAATTGCTGATACCAGCCATTCCCGGCCGTGCTCAGATTCTTCAGCATGAACCAAGTGTCCTTATATGCCGGATCGGAACTAATCCGGACAAGGTCCCGGCGGGGGAGAAGCTGATCAATAGTGTCAAGCCGGATCGCGTTCATCAGGAAGGACTTGCCGTCTTTTCCATCTAGTACGATCTTCTGGCATCGCGCTTCGTCCCAGACGCTCGAAGGACCACAGCCAAGCTCGTTGAAATCAACAATGCCGCTGGCCTTCGGGCCGGTGCCACCTGTGATCGCCTGAGCGTAGGCCTTCGCAATTTCCCAGGGATCGCCGAGCTTCAAACGTTCACGCAGCAATTGCTTGGCCTGCCCTTCGCCTTCAAGCCAGCTGTACCAGCCATTGCCAGGTGTGCTGAGATAACCAAGCATCTGGCGGGTCGGCTCAAAGGTCGGGTCTGCAAGATCGGCATAAATCCGTTTGAGATCACTCAGCGGGATAAGCTCATCGATGTTGTCCGCTGACAGCGCATTCATCAGATGTGTCTTTCCATCTTCGTTGTCCGCGATGATCGCCTGGCAGCTATTCTCATCCCAAACGGTAGACGGGTTGCACCCCATAGATGAAAAATCGACATCACCTGCCGCATGCGAGCCGCTACCGCCTGTTATGGACTGAAAGTAGGCTTTTCCAATCGCCTCGTAGGCGGACAAGACATCTGGCGATGCAGATTGTATCTGCTTGGGTGCCCCAGACATTGAGACGGCCGTTGCGCTGGCCTCGTCGCCGCATCCGGCAAAGCAAATCGGTTTGTATATCTTGTTGTCGGTCCAAGGGCGCTGCTTTTCGCCGCTCTGTTGGGCAACGAGCAATTGCGTATTCAAGAACGCCATGCCGGAATTCATCATCGGACGACGAATTTCGTTGGCCAAGACCGGCGCATAAAGGCCTTCCTGGGCGACGTCGCCGGCATCAGTTGCATAGGCGATCAGCATGTTCGTCTGAGCGCTCGTGACAGACAGTCCTTTTGTTCCGGACTTGAAGCCTGGCAGGGACGGCACATTACGGCAGGCATCGAACACCATAAAGACGGCCTTCGCACCCGTTGCGGCAAACATGTCTCGTTCGATCTCCAAGTTGACGCCATAGCGGACCAGATCTGACGGAACCTCGATCTCTGAATCAATACCGAGTAAAAAACTCTCCTTGGTCTCGGGATTTTGAACGCCGTGTCCGGTATAGTAGACAAAGCCGATCGCATCTGGGCCTGCTCTGTCTACCTTCTTGCGGAATGAATCCAGTTCTCCATTCAATTGGGTCTTGTACAGATTTCGAACTCGTATGACATCGAAACCCGTGGCCGTCAGAGAATCGGCAATGGCATTGGCTTCCGACTCAGCCGAATTGACACGTGAAAGCGTTGCACTTCGATATTCGGTCTGACTGATGACAAGTGCCATCCGCGTTTCCGCAATAGCACTCGAAGCGGCGGCAATGAACAGGAATGTTACCAAGAGCCAACGCATATTCCATCTCCCACTTACCATTTGCATACGAAAGCACAATCGCCCGGCTTGTGGAAGGGTAATGGCAACGTGGGTCAACGATACCTTGGAAACACGCAAGCCGATCGAGTGCGGCCTCATTTCCTTTGGATGGAGCGGTGCTGTCATGTGTGGACAGCCCCGGTTCTGCAAGCACAAACTTTGAGCGAGAGATGATCTGAGGGATACGGTCATGTATCCGGCCTGTTTGCGCGGCATGTGACCGCTGGCCCTGATGAAGTCCGCCTCCGGGTTCCTTTCAGGCTATCGGGCTCTTGACACCCTGACAGCACCGCGGAGTATCCCGGTAACGGTCCTATACTGATTATCATTACTTGCATTATGCCCTTACAGTCTGGAGCGACGGCGCCCTGCCGTCGTAGTTCGTGTTTCCTATGCCATGACCGGCGCCCGATAGGTTTCACCGCGTGCCATCACCGCCCAGGTGATCCGGGCCGTCTTGTTGGCCATGGCAACGGTCGTCAGTCGCTTTGACTTGCTTGTCAGGAGCGACCTTACCCATGCGCCGGTCGCTGACGGATTTGTATCGGCCCTTCGGATGACAGATGTGGCCCCGATCACAAAGGGGTGTCGCAGATAGCCATCGCCTGTCTTCGAGATACGCCCGAGCTTGTACTTGCCACCCGATGAGTTTTGCCTCGGTGTGGGTGGTGTCAGTCTTATGCGAACCAGGCTCCGGTATTCGCGGGGCTGCAGGTGCTAGGCGACGAGAAGGTCGCGCCATTCGCGAAGGGCGACGTCACGTTTCAGTTTGACCCTTATCCGGGTGTTGATGTGACTTTTGAAGTTGAAGTGATTGTGCACTGACGAATGGATTGAGACGAAATTCTGCAGACTTCGCATGCGCCGGAAACGAGACAACGCCCGCTCTCATCGTCGAAAGGGGCAGGTGTGAATTCTCGGCGCGATTGTTCAGATGCCGACCGTCCTGCGGACCCTGACGCCTTTCATTCCCAATCACCTTTATGGCTGCTCGATCAGAAGGGCAGCTGTCTGTCACGACGACATGTGGATTACCGTATCGCTTCATTGCTTTCTTGAGGAATTTCAACGCAGCAGCCTTGTCCCGCTTTTTCGTGACACAGGATTCCAGAACTTCGCCTTCATTGTCGACGGCGCGCCACAGGTAATGCTTCTCGCCTCTGATGTTGGCTACGCCTGCCTTCGGCTGACGAAGACCTCGTCCAGGTGCCACTGCCATGGCGGGCTCCGCCGCATGGCTTCGGACCGCCGTTTCGGGATCTAGTGAGCGAAGTAAGTACCGAACCGATCGACCCAGTGACGGACGCTTTCGTGGCAAATGTCGATCCCACGCTTGTGCAGGAGGTCCTCTACGTTGCGAAGCGAGAGCGGAAATCGGACATGCATCAGTACGCCAAGTTGGATGATTTCGGGTGACGTCTTGAAGCAGCGGAACGGGTTCTTGGCCATTTTCAGAGGCTAAACGCTAGAATCAGTCACCTCAATGTCGGTTCCGCTGACAATGCCGTAGAGCCTACTGGTCTGTCTCGACAAGAGTGGTCCCAGATCCTGGACAGTTGGGGGACGGGCGTTAACGTCGGATTGCCGGGCTTTCGATTTCCAGACCATTCGCCCTGGCATTCAGGTAGAGTTCCAGATCGACATAGGTCTGGTTTCCCAGAGACAGAGGCTCAGCGCGGACGCCTGTGTCGCAGTCACGTATCCGCCTCTGAAGCGAACCGAGCGTTTGCCATTCGAGGCGATAGGCGGGAAACCCGTTTCCGTGACCCTGGCTGATCGTGTCGCCGCGCAACCGCATTCCGGCATTCTGATCGTGGCACTGATGGCAGGACAGATTGAATTGTCCGCGACGCGTGAAGAAGTAATCGCGCCCATTGGCATAATGTGCCGCAGCGGCGCCTCCTGTATCGACCGACAGGGGGACGCCGCGCGACTGGTTGGCGACATAGACGGTGAGGGCGAGCAGGTCGTCGCTTTCATGTTCCAAAGCCGGCAAATTCTGATGCCTCTCGCGGCATGTGTTTATACGACCTTCAAGATTGAGAAGTTGACCGGTTGCTGTATCGATGGCTGGGTAGGACGCGGCGGCGCCAATGAGGCCAGACGCGTGACAGGATGCGCAGGACGGTGTGTACCCGTGGCCAGCTCCGAACAGGGCTGCGCCGCGATCGACCCAGAGATATCCCGGATTGCTGAATGTATCGTCCTGCAATGCCTGTGTTTCCGGGGTCAGCAAGTCATATCCCGATTGCAGGCGTTCAAACGGCGCATCCAGGTTGTTCTCTCTATGATCGGCGGGCGTACATGCCGACACGAGGACCATCGCGAGAACCCAGGCAATCTTGTTGGTCACGTCACCATCAGCATGGCTGTCTCCTGCCACGACTCGCCATGCTCGTCTGTCCACCGAAACACCAGCATGCCGCTTTGGGTCGCGCGCGTGTGGAATGTGAGGAATGGATCTGCGGCGATACCAGGTTGGAAGTCGGCCGCGAATACGCGTTCACCATCATACAGGCATTCGAAGCGCGTGATAATGTTGCGCGGTATCGCTTCGCCTCGGGAGCCTCGCCGGTAGCCGCTCTCCATGGGATGCTGGATCAGGGCCTTGAGCTCGATCACATCACCGCGTTTTGCGGTCGGGGGAACAGAGAGTCGTATACTGGCCATGAGCCTCTCCTAAAGCACGACGCAGGCGGCGAGCGTGACCACGGTCGTCGCGGAGCCCGACCAGAGAGAGCCATCGCTTAATTCGGCAACAGCCTGGACCGTCTGCGTACCGCCAAGTCGTATGCGTGTTGAAACCGCAGCGCGTCCAGCGCGGGGGCCAAGTTTGAACCGGACAATTTCTGCAATCGGGTTGCGAGGCGAGAAGATGGCGATCTGCCTGACATGGTCCTTGTCCGTCATGGGGCTATCGACGTCGACCGACAGAGGCACCGAATAACCGTTCTCTGCGATGGCAGGAAGTTTCAGTGTCACGCGCCCCTCCCTGATCGGGCGATCGCCGAACAGGATTTTCTGCGCCTGTATCAGGTCATCTGGTCCTGCCAGGGCTGGAAGGTGTGTCGCCGCAATCAGGATTCCGCCCACGCCCATGCGTATCAGGATGCGACGATTGAGAGCTTTCTGGACGGAACGGGAGTACATCTCAGTCTTTCAGGGTGGACAGATAGGCAACGAGGTCCTCAACGGATTGCGCCGGAAGCGCCGGCCGGCCCGCTTCAGCCTCGGAAACCTGATATAGGTTATGTGTACGATAATAAGAAGGCATCAGGACACCTGGCCGGATGAGTTCATAGTCGACAATCCGCAACCGAATCTGGCCAGGAGACAAGCGTGAGCCGACGCCCGTGAGCACCGGGCCGACATTACCCTGGAAGGGGGCATCAAGTCCGTCTACCTGATGACACAGAACGCAGTGTCCGCCGCCACGCGAGGCAAACACATTCGCGCCTGCCTCGGCATCGCCTGGAGTGCCTGTAAGGGGCTTCGGGATGGCATCGCCTGCAATCTGGTCCCGGGGCACCAACCGCGCCTGCGCATCATTGCAGCCGGCAACCAGCAGCAATATGAAACTTGCGCTACAACATAGCTCACGCATCAGCCGAATGCCTCGCCTGTAATCGACGCGAACCAGGTTTCGGCCTGGCTTGCTTCCGCTGAGCGGATGCCGGATGCCGAGCCGACGGGAGTCAGGCCACCGGCACCATCAATCGCGGTGAATTGACCGCGGTCATTTGAATACACACCTGAGATCGACACGGCTTGATCAGGCGCGACGAAAGAGTAGCAGGTGTTTGCCAGGACAGTGGATTCAGGTTCCATGCCGGACACTAGGCGGGCCACAGAAATGGCGCAGATCTTTGCCTGGAGGTTAGCGGAGAAAGCCGATTTTGGCATAGGCGCGGCAATGGTGGCGTCGCCGATGACATGAATGCCGTCCTGGATCGTGGACTCAAAGCTTGTGGCATTGATCGGACACCAGCCCGTCGCATCGGCGACGCCTGCGCTGTGCGCGATCTCGCCAGCTTTTTGCGGCGGAATGATATTGGCGACATCCGCGCCGATCTCTTCAAAGTCGGTTGAAAGGGTCAGGCTGCCGGCATCGAAGCGGGACACCCGGCCGTCGTCCGATGCGCCGCGCCATTCAAGGTGATCGGGATAATACTCAGCCCAGGCTTCCCTGAAGAGCGGCATTTTAGAGAAACTGTCCTGATGATCGAGGATCAGCAGCTTTGAACGGGGTTTGCGGGTCTTCAGGTAGTTGGCAATCAGGCTGGCGCGTTCGTAGGGTCCGGGAGGACACCGGAAGGGAGGCGCGGGCACGGACATGACGACCAGGCCGCCATCATCCATCGCAGCCAGCTGGTCTCGCAGGCGTGCGGTTTGGGCGCCCGCTTTCCAGGCGTGGGGCGCGCTCTGTGCGGCGGCCCTGTCATATCCCTCAATCGCCCCCCATCGAAAGTCTATGCCGGGTGACAGGATCAACCGGTCATAGGTGAGCAGGGCGCCGTCTTCGAGCCTGACCTGTTTCAGGCTCGCATCGATCGCGATGGCGCGGGCATGGATGACACGGACACCCGATTGCGCGAGCGCCGCATAACTGAAGGACTGAGCGTCGAGGGCGCGCGTGCCCCCGATGACAAGATTGCTGAACGGGCAAGCGGTATAGATGGGGTTTGGTTCGACAAGGGTGATGTCAGCATCTGGCAGGAGGCGACGCAGGCTCCACGCAGCCGTCGCACCGCCAAAGCCCCCGCCGACGATAGCGATTCTTGCGCGGGCCTGGGCGAATGCGCGGTAACCCGGATTCGCCAGTGGAACGGCCAGGGCACCGAGGCCAGCGAGGACATGGCGCCGGTTCGTGCCGGACAGGCGCTCAGTCATTGGTTTGTCCCATCGCGAGATAGGCGCTGATCATCTCGATCTGCTCATCCGAGTAACCTCGAGCAAGGCGATGCATGACGGTCGTTCCGGTCGGATCGTATTTGTAGGTGGCCAGACGCTCGCTCAGCGCCTCAGCATCGAGATGTCCGAACCCAGGCGGGGCGGGGCCGATTGCGCCGTGACAGCCGGAGCAGGAAGACGAGAGCGCTGCCGATGCCGACAGGCTGGTCGGGGCCAGCAAGGGAGGGGCAGTAACCGGAAGGACGGATGCCTGCTGGCACGCCGCGGCTGTCAGCAAAGCGGCGGCCGGCAGAAGGGCTCTCAGGCATCGCAAGGGTCAAGCGTCCCTCAGCCTCTGGTCCTTGAGCGGCAGCTGACGCACCCGATTGCCGGTTGCAGCATGGATGGCGTTCAGTACGGCTGGCGCAGCAACGGCAATTGTCGGTTCGCCAACCCCACCCCAGAAGCCGCCGGACGGCATGACCAGTGTTTCAACCTTTGGCATGTCGGCCATCCGCATGGAATTGAACGTGTCGAAGTTCCGTTCCTGGACTTCACCGTTCTCGAAGGTGATCTCGCCGAAGAGCATGGCCGACAGACCGTAGACGAACGAACCTTGTACCTGCGCTTCGATTTGCTGCGGATTGACGGCGTTTCCGGGATCGGTGGCGGCAACGATACGGTCAATCTTGAGGTAGCCATCATCGTCGACCGTGACCTCTGCGCATGCTGCCGTGTAGGAACCGAAGGAATAGAAGTTGCAAAGGCCACGGGCCTTGCCGTCATTTGACCCCCAGCCGGATTTCTCGGCAACGGCCTTCAGGACGGTCGCAGACTTCGGGCTGTCCTTCAGGTGCGCGAGCCGGAATTCCAGGGGATCGCGCCCGGCTGCATGGGCAAGTTCGTCCATGAAGCATTCCAGGTAGATCGCGTTCTGGTTTGCGTTGACCCCGCGCCAGAAGCCGGGCCGGACAGGCGGGTTGCGCATCGCGTGGTCGACCAGGAGGTTCGGGAATGTGTACTTGAGTGTCTGGTCCTCTACGCGCGGGTCGAGCCCCGAAGGCAGCAGGCCTTGGAATGTGGCGTAGTCGGCGCCATCCTGCAGGGCTTGCGGCATCAGGGCGGCCAGGATCGATTGGCCGGAAATGCGCACATGGAGCGCGGTGAGATTACCGTTGGCGTCGAGCGCGCCACGCAGTCTGGCCTTGGTCGTCGGGTGAAGGAATCCATGCTGCATGTCTTCTTCACGGGACCAGAGCAACTTGACCGGCGTACCGGGCATCTGTTTGGCGATCTGCACGGCCTGGACGACATAGTCGGACATGCCACGACGACCGAAGCCACCCCCCAGGTGCAACTTGTAGACTTCACATTGCTCGATCGGCAGGTCTGCTGCGGTCGCGGCCGCGGCGAGGGCGGCTTCGCCGTTTTGCGTCGGACACCAGACTTCGCATCTGTCCGGCGTCCAGACGGCTGTCGCGTTCATGGTTTCCATCGGTGCATGGTTCTGGTGCGGCACGCGATAGGTTGCTTCGATGACCTTTGCGGCGTCATCAAAGGCTGCTGCGGTGTCGCCGACCTTGTTGCCAAGGAACGCGTCGTCGGAGGTCAGGCCGTCATCCAGTTCCGATTCGAAAGCCGCGCTTGAATAGTCGATGCCTTCGGTCCACTCCACCGGGAGGGCCAGCACCGCCTTGTTTGCTCGCCACCATGTATCGGCGACGACGGCCACGGCGTCGTCTCCAACCTGCACGACCTTCCTGACGCCCGGCATGGAATCCACGGCGGCGGCGTCAAAGCTCTTCACCTTTCCTCCAAGCCGGGGTGACGCCTTGATGGAGGCATTCAACAGGCCGTCCAGTTTGAGGTCTGCGCCATAGACCTGTGCGCCCGTCAGCTTGTCGGCGGTGTCCAGGCGCAATTTGGGTTGACCTATGATGGTCCAGTCCCTGGGGTCCTTCAATTCCACATCGAGAGGTGGCGCGAGTAGCGCCGCTGCGCTTGCGACTTTTCCATACGTGGTCTTCTTGCGCGAGCCGGTGTGCGAAATCACACCTTTGGACACGGTGCACTCGCTGACCGGCACGCCCCATTCATTGGCGGCAGCTTCGATCAACATGATCCGGGCAGCAGCTGCGCCTTCGCGGACGTATTGATGGGATCCGCGCAGGCCCTGGCTTCCGCCGGTCGAGAAATCGCCCCAGACCCGTTCGCGGGCGAGGTTCTGACCCGGCGTCGGGTATTCGGTAACGACCTTGTCCCAGTCGCATTCGAGCTCTTCGGCGACAAGCTGGGCGAGTCCTGTCAACGTGCCCTGTCCCATTTCGGACCGTGCGATGCGTACGGTAACGATGTCGTCATGTCCAATATGAACCCATGCGTTCACTTCAGGATTGGGCTCGAGACCTGATACGTCGGGTTCGCGCGGCTTCGAACATGCGGCAAGGACGCCAATGGTCAGGCCTGCAGCGCCTGTTCCGACAATGAAAGTGCGGCGTGATAGATTGAGCACGTTGGTCATGATCGTCTCCTCAGGCTTTCTTCGTCTTGGCGAGATGAATGCCCTCACGGACGCGAACAAATGTGCCGCACCGGCAAATATTGGTGATCTCGGCGTCGATGTCTTCGTCGGTCGGGTTCGGGTTGCTTTTCAGCAAGGCTGCGACGGCCATGATCATCCCCGGCTGGCAATAGCCACACTGCGGGACGTCCAGTTCCGCCCAAGCCTTCTGAACGGGATGATCGCCTGCCTTCGAAAGGCCTTCGATCGTGGTAATTTCTTCTGTCCCCGACAGCGCGGCGACCGGATAGACGCAGGAGCGGACTGGTGCGCCATCAACATGAACCGTGCAGCTGCCACATTGGGCAATGCCGCATCCGTATTTGGCGCCGGTCAGGCCAAGCTGCTCTCTCAAGACCCAAAGGAGTGGCGTGTCATCATCCACGTCGACTGTTAGCGTTTGTCCGTTGACTTTAAGTGTTGTCATTGTCGGTTTCCTTCGGTCTTGGCCGGCGATCAGGCAGTCGTTTTATCCGGGCGAACAAAAGCAGGATTCAAACAATGACCCAGGTCTCCCGGCTCGCTCAATGGACAGGATGCGTTCATTTCAGCTGATTGCCAAGACGCGGTCGTCGATTTCGAGGGAATTCGGGAAAACGGATGGTCAGCTTCCAGGCGTCATCCGGCCGATCAAAGCAGCGCGGCCCAGCGAAACAGGAGACGCGCTGCCACATAGAAGACAAGGATTGCGGTCATGCGTTTGATCAGCGTCGCCGGCATGCGCTCGCTGGCCAGCCACGACCCGATCTGCCCACCGACCAAGACGCATGGCAATACGGGCCAAAAGGGCACCGCAAGTGCCAGCACATTTGCATCCTGCAATTTCATAACCTGTCCGGCGAGGCCGGACAGGGAATTTGAGAGGATGAAAAAGCTGCATGCCGCAGCGATCTCGCGGGGGCCGCCCCACCTCAGGACATACAGCACGGGCGCGAGGAAAATCCCTCCTCCGATGCCCACGAGTCCTGATAATAGTCCGATGCCTGCGCCAACGCCCAGACCAATCGGCAGCGAAGATGCCTGCGCGCGGGATTCGTCATCCAATGCGGGTGATGGCTGGAAGGCGAGATGCAGTGCGGAAAGCATCAGCGCTGCTCCGAGCAGGCCGACGAAGACGATCTCGGACACGGGTAATCGACCACCGATCCAGGCGGCCGGAACGGATGCCAGCAGGAATGGAAGAAGTCGCCTGACAGAAAGCAGTCCCGCCCTCCAGAACCTGATCACCCCTCCAGTGACCACGACGATATTGCAGGCGAGCGCAATCGACGGAAGGATCCTGTAATCCGTGCCGTAAAGGACAAGCAGGGCGTTATAGGTCGACCCGCCCCCGAACCCGACCGCTGCATATAGCGTGGCGGTGATAAAAAAGAGGGCAGCCAGCAGGAGGGGCACGGGCTATTTGCCCGGCCTGACATGTCCGATCATCAATACGTCCACGATGTCACCGACTGCGACCGCCGGGGAGCCGGAAAGCCGTCTGATCAACCCATTCGCCTTCAGAAACGGGGAGATGAGCGAGCTGTCCTGATCGGGCGCTGCTTCCGCTTCGAGGACACCGCCTGGGCCAGCGTGGATTGAAGCGCGCAGGAACGTCTCCCTACGCCCGGGAGCAGGCAGCGCACTGACGGACCGCGCCTTGATGAATGCATGACCAGTTCGGCCCGCGAGAAGCGGTTTCAGGAACAGGTGGGCACATACGAAGGCGGACGCGGGATTGCCCGGCAGGCCGACAACGCGTTGCTGACCGCGCCTGGAAAACCAGGTCGGTTTACCCGGTTTGACCGCAACCCTTTCGAACACTGGCATAAAGCCGGCGCCTGCAAAGGCGGGCCGCATCAGGTCATGGTCTCCTACTGACGCACCTCCGACCGGCAGGAAAATGTCTATGTCTCGCGCACCTTCAATTTTTGAATGAATGGAGCTCAGTGAATCGCCCGCAATACCAAGGTCGACAGGCTCGCCGCCCCATTCCCGGACCAGTGCGCTCAATCCCGCCGGATTGGAATTGACGATCTGCCCGACGTCCAGCGCGGAGCCGGGCTGGCGCAGCTCGTCGCCATTTGCCAGGATGCCAATGCGTAGTCGCTTCCAGACCGAAAGGCTGCCGTGATTGGCCGCTGCCGCGACTGACAATCCCGCTGGCGTGATCAATGCACCTTCCTCGAGCAACGTGTCACCCTCGGCAAAGTCGATCCCGGCGTGGCGGACATGTTCAGGTGCGGCATAAGTGTTGAGACAGACAATTGTGGCGCCATCCGTGTCTGTTTCTTCCTGGATCACGACATGGTCAGCGCCGCCCGGAATGACAGACCCGGTGAACATGCGCACCGCCTCGCCCTCGCGGATGCTTCCGGCGAAAGGATGACCAGCTGGCGCCTCCCCTATGACGCGCAGTCTTGCGCCAGCGGCGGCAACATCAGCAAGCCGGACCGCATAACCATCCATGGCCGACACAGCGACCTGTGGCCGCGAAACACGCGCGATCACGGGTGCAGCGAGCCGGGTGCCAAGCGCGGCCTCTAGCGAGACAGTTTCAGAGGAGTGAGCAAGGGCATTTTGCGCGAGCAGAACCAGTGCTTCATCCACGCTGATCAGCCCGCTCATGACGCCGGCTTCTTGTAGGTGCCAGACGTTCCGCCAGACTTCGAGATCAGCTCGATCCCTTCAATCACCATTGATCTGTCGATGGCTTTCAGCATGTCGTAGAGCGTGAGGCAGGCGACGGACACGGCTGTCAGTGCCTCCATTTCGACGCCGGTCTTGCCGGTCGTCTTGGCCGTCGCGGTCACGCGCAGGGCGCTGGCGTCGCGATCCTGTTCGATTGCGACTGTCACGCTTGTAAGGGGCAGGGGGTGGCACAGGGGGACAAGATCCGAAGTGCGCTTGGCGCCCATGATACCTGCGAGTTCTGCAACGGTGACAGGGTCACCCTTTCGGGTGTCCCGGCTCAGTGCGCGCTGCAAAGTGGCGGGCGCCATACGCACCCGTCCCGTCGCCACGGCGGTTCGGTCTGTCTCGGCCTTGGAGCCGATATCCACCATGCGGGCGCGACCATCCGGCCCGATATGCGTGAGATCGTTCATCGTGCTCATCGCTCCTGTAGGCGCGGCATGAGTTCGACAAGGTTGCAGGGCTTGTGGCGGCTGTCCAGCTGGTAGGAGATGACCTTGTCCCAGCCATCCTTCACGGCACCATTCGAGCCTGGAAGGCAGAAAATGAATGTGCCGCCGGCCAGTCCCGCGACGGCGCGCGACTGGAGAGTCGAGAGGCCGACACTCTGGAAGCTGACCTGGTGAAAGATCACGGAAAACCCGTCGATCGTCTTCTCGAATAGGGGTGTGACGGCTTCCGGCGTCACATCCCTTCCGGTCAGGCCGGTGCCGCCGCTGGAAATGACCACGTCGACATCCGGGTCAGCGATCCAGGTTGAGACAATATTCCGGATGGCCGTCACATCATCTGGCACGATGAGCCTCTCCACCACGACATGTCCGGCCGCCTCTATGCGCTGTACAAGCACTGCACCGGACGTGTCGGTTTCGGTCGTTCGTGTATCGCTGACGATCAGTACGGCTATGCGCACAGGAAAAAATTCAAGTTTTTCATTTATGCCGTGCAAGGTTTACTCTCCCGTCTTCGACCAGCGGTTCCGGTCAGTGTAGTCTTCCGGTCGCGGCTCGATCCAGTGCGCGCCAGTGGCGGTAGTTTCCTTTTTCCAGAAGACGGCCTCTGTCTTCAGGTAATCCATGAGGTAGTCGACGGCTTCGAGTGCTGCGCGACGGTGCGCAGATGCTGTAGCCACGAACACGATCGGTTCTCCGGGCACCAGGTCGCCAGTCCTGTGGATGACAGTCTGATCCGATAGCGGCCATCGCATCTTCGCTTCGCCTATTGCAGCGATTATGCCGCGTTCGGTCAACGGGTCAAAGGCTTGCAGATGCAACGTCTTCACAATTCCCATCTTTCCGGTTCCGCGCACGAGCCCCGTGAAGCTGGCAATTGCTCCAGCCCCCGCGGCGCGCGTTTCGAAATCGCGCAACGCGTCTGCGGCGTCAAAGGGATGGTCGATCAGGGAAATCACTTGACCGCTCAGCCCCCGCCGACGGGTGGAAGGAATGCGATTTCGTCCGCGTCCGATATTGCCCATGGGTCGTTGACGATTTCGTCATTTACGACCATGCGCACCGACTTCTCCAACAGAGCCCCTCCAAGATGGCGGTCATTGTCCAGCCATCGTCGCAGGGCGCGGGTATCCGTCACGCCAGCGGGCAGGGCGAGGGTTTCCGAACTCGCGCCGAGCAGGTCCATGAGGCGCCCGAAATAACGCAGCCTGGCCAAATTTCAGCCTCCCGTAGTCGACATGTGGCGGGGCAGTCTGGGGACGTCCCCGCGCCTTTTGATCTCGAAATCGTGCTTTTCCGGTTTCGCGAACATGGCCCGGTTGAGCGCAGCGTCGAGCGCAAGATCCGGGTCAGGCGCCTCGCGCAGGGCCGCGCGCAAATCGATATGATCATCCTGCCCCAGGCACATGTAGATTCGTCCCGTGCATGTGACCCGAACCCGGTTGCAGCCTGCGCAAAAATTGTTTGTGAGCGGCGTAATGAAACCCAATCGGCCGCCGGTTTCGCGAACGCGCGTATATCGCGAGGGACCGGCGCCGGGCTGGGCGTCTGTCTCGTCGGACAGGGTCCAACGTGTCTCGAGGACATCCCGGACCATTGGTAGCGGAATGTACTGGTCCATGCGGTCTTCGCCTGTGTCGCCCAGCGGCATGACTTCGATAAGCGTCATGTCCATCCCTTTGGCGTGCGCCCATTCGACCATGCCTGCTATATCGGAAGCATTCTGGTGTTTCAGCGCAACCGTATTGATCTTTACGTTCAAGCCCGCAGACAGTGCCGCCTCAATGCCATTCAGCACCTTCGAGACGTCGCCGCGTCGGGTGATCTGCGAAAACTTTTCCGGGTCCAGCGCGTCGAGAGATACGTTCACGCGCCGCACGCCTGCTTGCAATAGCCCATCCACGTGTTCAGCCAGCAGTGTCCCGTTCGTCGTCAGGGTCAGCTCGTCAAGTCCCTGCCCAACAAGGCGCCCCAGGCTGTGAAACAAGGAGCCGATGTCCTTGCGCACGAGCGGTTCTCCACCGGTGATCCGGATCTTGCGTACACCGCGGCTGACGAATGCAGTTGCGACCCGGTCAAGTTCCTCCAGTGTCAGCAGTTCAGCTCTTGGAAGGAACGACATTCTTTCAGACATGCAATAGGTACAACGTAAGTCACAGCGATCGGTGACCGAGAGGCGCAGATAGGTGATCTGCCGACCGTAGCGATCGACCAGCGGACTCTTGCCGGGCAGGAATTCGCCATCAGCCATGCATTCGCTCCTCTGCTCGCTCAAGATCGTTTCTGTCGTCAATGTCGGTCAGCATGCCTGCATCGGTGGCCACGACCCTTGTTTCAGGCAATTGATCAAATACGCTGCGCGCACCCCGGTCGCCCTCAAGTGAGGCGAGGCGATCAAAAGCTGAGCGGCGGAACATGGCCGGAGGCGACAGGACGCCGTTTGCTTCTGACATGACTGCGCTTGCGTCTCGCGCCAGAGTCGCTGCCAGGCGGGTGACGTGCGCGTCCGTCACAAACGGCATGTCGCCGAGAAGGATCAATACCTTGTCAGAACTGGTCGTGTCGCGAATGTGCGCAATGCCGATTGCCAGGGACCGCCCCTGGCCATTTTCCGGGACGGGGTTTGTTACAACATGAAAGCCGTGTGCTTCCAGCCAGGCCTTGCGAGCCTCCTGGCGGGCGCCGACAACAGCAAAGCGACCGACTCCTGGTTCGGCCCCGAGCACACTGGCCGGATAGCCTAAAACCGGGCGGCCATTAAGGTCTGCCAAGAGTTTGTCCTCCACACCGAAGCGGGATGAGATGCCGCTTGCGAGCAGCAGGATGGACGCCTGGTCAAACATGGGCCGACTCCACGTTGTGAAAGGCGTCGACAATTTCGGCGAGAACTGAAATTGCCAGCATCGAAGCGTCGCGCATGGACGGCACAAGACCGATTGGTCCGCGAATTCGCGCGATGTCGGCGACCGGTACGCCGGCTGCCGTCATCAGGCCGCACCTGGCAGCGTGCGTCCTGACGCTGCCCACGGCGCCGATATAGAATGCCGGTCCACCAAGCGCCTGGCGCAACAAGGCCGTTTCCCAGTGCGCGTCGTGAAACATCAGAACGAAGGCTGTCTCTGGGTCGTCGTCGACTGCCGGAAGACTTGATGGTGTGGTCAGGCGCTCGACCTTTGCGATGGCCGCCGAACGTGCTGCATTGAAATCGTCCTGATCGGGTAGCTGCAGCCGGATATTGAACCCGCTTGCGCCGGCAAGGCGGGCGAGTGCCAGGCAGTCAGACCCTCGACCGGCAATGCGCAGCGATAGTTTCGGCCGGTATCTAATTCGAAAAGCAGCACAGATATCCGGATCTTCGGAGAGCGCAATCTCGCCTGAAGGCTGCACGGCGAATGATACGGGCCTTCGTGCTTCCAGCGATGCGAGCGCCATGGAAACTGTTTGCGCGTTCGTCACGGGCACGATCAGTACCTCGATTGCGCCTCCGCAGGGAAGCCGGATGTCGACAAAAGGTGATCCTGATCCGTATCGCAGGCGCTGGACGTGGCCCGTTTGCAGGCTGCGGATGGCATTGAGGCGGACATCTGCATCGATGCAGCCGCCCGAAACATAGCCTGCAGAACCGCCCGACTTCGAGATGGCCATCATTGCGCCCGGCGCCCGAACACCGCCGCCATGCGTAGCTGTAACGATAGCGAGCGCGACTTCCTCTCCGGCGTCGATGAAGTCCAGCGCTGCGCGGAGCGCGTCCTGGGGGTGCTCATATGTTGCAAGAGGTGAGACCAGACTCATGCCACCATTATAAATGGCGATTTATATCGATACTAGTCCCTCGCGGACACGATCAGGGATGCGATCTCGCTGCGGTAGGTGCTGGTTGACTCGGCAGCCTGTTCGCACAGAGCGTTGTACAGTTCGAGCACTCTTCGCCCCCGTGCGGTAAGAACGGCGCCGCCGCCATCCTTGCCACCATGGCTGGACGCCACCAGGGGCGCCCGAAACAATACGTTCATGCTTTCGACGAGCTTGAAAGCACGCGGATAGGACATACCAAGCGCGCGGGCACCGGCCGCAATCGAGCCGGACGTCTTTATGGCGTCGAGCAGTGCCGCCTTTCCGGGGCCAAACCGGCCCTCGTTGTCGACATCCAGACGTATGCTCAGATCTATGTCCATCGAGAGACGTTCCTAGGCACTGAACCGCCCCGGCAACCCCGGAGGCAGCTTGGTTGGGTTCATGCAGCGATAGCGATTTCCCAGAGCGTTGCATAGGCGTTGGCCTCGGCTTCAGCCGGCGGGATGTGCCCGATGGGCCCCGGCAGTCTGCGACTGTGGAACCAATCGACCCAGATGAGGGTCGCATATGCGACGGTGTCCATCGACTTCCATGGCGCCTTCCGATGGACGATTTCAGACTTGTACAGACCACTGATCGTCTCTGCCAACGCATTGCTGCAGCGTTGGCCTGCGTCCCGACAGGGGGTCCGGTATCTGAGCAGGTCCCGGCTTCAGCGATGGAGCCGAGACATGGGCAGGAGAGCCAGGCCTGAAGAGGTTATTACGAAACTGCGGGAGGTGGAGGTTAGTCTCGCGCGTGGAGAGACAGCTGCTTCGTCGGCCCGGCCGGTTGGCGTGACCGAACAGGTCTGCTCCCGCTGGCGCAAGGAGAGCGTGTTGGCCACTGAAGGTGGTGTCAGGCGAATGCTAACCCTTCTCCGCTATGTGCGGACGTGCAGATCCAGAGGTTGCGCTGGAGCGCCATTTCGAGGACCTGCAGCAGCGCCCCTTCCTTGTTGGCGAGGAAGGCGTTCGCCTATCCCTTGCGGGTGGACAGAAGAAGTCGGCCCTCGCGGTCCTTGATGCGAACGGCGTCCCGGTCCTGCGGCTGCCGCAGGACGGCGACGTTCTCGCGGTCCCGCGGCACGGCGCGCCATCGACCGTGATTGTGAAGCCTGACAATCCGATCCTGCCCGGCATTGTCGGGAATGAGTCATATTGCCTGAGCCTGGCGCAGGCGATCGGCATTGCTGCTGCCCAGGTAACAGTCCTTCCCGCAGGCACTCGCAACATCATTTACGTGCTCCGCTATGACCGGCGCGTCAGCCGGACGGGCGCGCTGCAACGGATCCATCAGGAAGACTTCGCGCAGGCAAATGGTGTCCCGCCGGGGCGAAAGTATGAACGCGGTACGCTTGCCGGACCTGATCTGGTCACCCTGCTTGGGACGGGGCGCGACCTGCCGCCGACCGATGCGCTCTCCCTGCTCGACCAGCTCATCTTCAATATCCTCGTTGCGAACACCGATGCCCACGCGAAAAACTATTCGCTACTCCTGCCGGTGGGCGGCGGCCTTCGCCTCGCCCCCCTTTACGATGTTTCTACCGTTCTTGCCTGGCCCCGTGTCGTTCAGTATTTCGCGCAGAACATTGCAGGCAGGAAGCGCAAACCCGGCGATGTCGAGGCGCGCCACTGGGACGCCATTGCCAAGGCGGTCAACTACCGCCCGGCCGATGTCCGCAAACGGGTCCAGGAACTCGTTGACGCACTCTTGGCCAACCGTGTTGCTGTGAGCCAGGCCATCGCGGCCCTTCCTGGCAGCAGTCGCGGCTATGTCGAGGAGACTGCCGGCCTTGTCGAGGAGAATGCCCTGCGGATTGCGGGTCGGCTCCGTAAGGCTCCATAAGTCCTTCTCTCTAGGACTTGGGCTCTCCCTACAGGATGGATCACCGCTTATCGCGGTTCCATCCCATCCTGTGGCGAAGTACTTGTCGCACAGTGAAGCATTTCGCGATGAGCACAGTCCAGTATTGCATCCCGCTCAACAAGGCAGGCAACCTCAGTGAGCTGCGCCGTCACGGCAACAATACCGTTCAGGCCGGTCACGTCGACTGACGCTCGGTGAAGTGAGCGGTCAGAAGCGCGAGACGCGGGATATAACTTATTGTTATTATTGATATTTTGTTGGTGCCCAGAAGAGGACTCGAACCTCCACGACCTTGCGATCACTACGACCTGAACGTAGCGCGTCTACCAATTCCGCCATCTGGGCACGGGGTAGGAAGGCGCGTATCTACGAAGCAGGTGATCCAACGTCAACGCCTTTCTCGCAGCGTGATGAAAATTGAATGCGATCGCGCTTAGCCTTTTTAGGTTCAGGGCGACTCAGGGCGGAGCGCATGGCTCTATTGATCGGTTAAGGTGCTGGTCAGGGCCTGCCCAAGCCGGGTTTGAACCCAATCGATCCAGTCACACTCGGTCATCTCTCCGGTCAAAGCAGTGATGCCGTTTGGCTCGTTCATTTGAGAACGAAGAAACTCCAGGACAAGCTGCCGGTCCTTCCAGTCGTGGGCGATCTGAGCGAGGGAATGCCACCGCTTTTGTTCGTCAGCCGACCGTTGACGTGCGACGGCAGCTTTGAGCTGCCTCTGCTGGTAGCGTCTACTCTCTTCTTATCTGAGTAATCTGCTTTCGCGCATGAGCTGGAGCGCGGCAAACAGGATTGGGACGACGTGTTCCAATTCTTGTTCCATGCGTGCCGATTGATTCTCGACCCAGTTCTTTTGAACAGGGGAACTCACGTAGCTCTTAATCTCGAATATCAAGAACCCCGTCGGCTGCATGTCCCATTTGTGCGTCTCGTCAGAGTATGGTCTCCACGAGCGCTGCTGATCGGTCAGCGGAACCCGCACGCGCTTTTTCTTTTCCCGAAGCGAGATTTCCAGTTGATCGCGGTCTTCGCAAATGAGGAGCTGTCCTTTGACTCCTTCTTCGACCCGACCGCCTTGAAGCTCTATCGCCTTGAACAATGCACTCAGGATGCGGTGCCGGTGATTATCGTTCTCGGTGAAAGGACCTGGATCGCCGAAAGCAGTCATCGGTCGCCGCTGGGCGAATGAGTACTTACGTGCAAGCTCGAGACGTTGGCGAGTGACGAGGTTCGAAAATGCAGGTCGCAGAATTCTCTGGAGGATTACATCGGATCCTGCGCCTTGCGAACGACGGAGAATGGTTCGCCTTCGCCTAACCTCACTAAACGATCTCCATTTCCTATATTTGTTAGGGGGAAATACATATTGTTGGCGTCGTCTGGAAGGCGCTACGATCCTGTCAACTGAGCGAACCGTTCGTGCTCTGAGCGATCCCTACAAGCCAATCAGGAGGATGAAATGCGCAAAACTTCGGTATCACTTTTCGCCATAATCGCCGCGACCATGGTTCCCGCCACTCCGGTCTTGCTGGCAAGTCCGGCCCAGGCCGAAGAAGTGCAGGCTGGAGAAAAGGTCATGTCCAATCAGGACTGGTGGCCGAACCGGCTGGACCTGAGTGCGCTGCGCCAGGACGACGCAGGGGCCAATCCCTATGGCGCTAACTTCGACTATGCTGCCGAGTTTGCCACGCTCGACCTCGACACCGTCAAGAAAGATATCGAAAGCGTCCTAACCACATCACAGCCCTGGTGGCCGGCCGATTACGGCAATTACGGCCCGTTTTTCATCCGCATGGCCTGGCACAGTGCGGGCACCTACCGCGTCGGTGACGGACGCGGCGGAGCTGGCGGAGGCGAACAGCGTTTCGAACCGCTCAACTCTTGGCCCGACAATGTCAGTCTCGACAAGGCGCGCCGTCTCGTCTGGCCGATCAAGCAGAAATACGGACGTAAGCTGTCCTGGGGGGACCTGATGGTTCTTACGGGTAATGTCGCGCTGGAGAACATGGGCTTTGAAACCATAGGTTTTGCCGGTGGCCGTGTTGACACCTGGGAACCGGACCTGGTGTTTTGGGGGCCGGAAACGAAGTTCCTCGCCGCTGACCGCTTCGACAAGGATGGGAATCTCATTGGTCCGCTCGCGGCGACCCAGATGGGCCTGATTTATGTCAATCCGGAAGGGCCGGGCGGCAATCCCGATCCGCTTGCGGCCGCAAAAGCCATTCGCATCGCTTTCGGCAACATGGCGATGAACGATGAAGAGACTATCGCGCTGATCGCTGGCGGCCACACGTTTGGCAAGGCGCACGGAGCCCACAAGCCGGACGAATGCGTCGGCCCCGATCCCACGAGCGCAGGCTTGGAACAACAGGGGCTTGGCTGGGAAAACAAGTGCGGCAAGGGCAATGCCGAGGACACCGTCTCCAGCGGTCTGGAGGGCGCATGGTCGGCCAACCCGATCGCCTTCACAACGCAATTCTTTGACAATTTGTTCGGATTCGAATGGGTCAAGACGAAAAGCCCGGCGGGCGCGACACAGTGGATTCCCTCCACCCCCTTTGCCGCCAGTCTGGTCCCTGACGCCCATGTCGAGGGCAAGCGGCACGCGCCGATCATGTTCACCACCGACATAGCGCTGAAAGAAGATCCCGGTTTCCGCGCGATCTCCGAGCGCTTCCGCGACAATCCTGATGAGTTCGCCGCCGCCTTTGCGCGTGCCTGGTTCAAGCTCACCCATCGCGATATGGGGCCAAGTGCCCTTTACCTCGGCAACGAAGTACCGAAGGAAGCCTTCTCATGGCAAGACCCGCTTCCCACTGCGGATTACGCGGTGATTGATGCATCAGACGTGAGCCAGCTCAAGGCGAGTATTCTTGCGACTGGCCTGACCGGCCCGGAACTGATCAAGGCGGCATGGGCCTCCGCATCGACCTTCCGCGGGACTGACATGCGCGGCGGTGCCAATGGCGCCCGCGTCCGGCTGGAACCGGCCAAGGGTTGGGCCGTCAATGACCCGGCCGAACTGACGAAGGTACTCAGCAAGCTCGAAGGTGTTCAGAAGAAATTCAACCGCTCAGCCACCGGCAATAAGAAGGTATCGATAGCGGATCTTATCGTGCTGGGCGGCAATGCGGCCATCGAACAGGCAGCGAAGAAGGCTGGTCACAACGTGACTGTGCCATTTACCCCAGGCCGCGTGGATGCGGCGCAGTCGCAGACCGATGTCAAATCTTTTGAGTACCTGCGGCCCCATGCTGACGGATTCCGTAACTATTACGGCATGGATAGCGACCTCGCACCAGCGCAGATGCTGGTAGACAAGGCCAGTATGCTGGAGCTGACAGTTCCGGAGATGACGGTGCTGGTTGGTGGCATGCGCGCACTCGATGCAAATACCGGGCACTCGCCAAATGGTGTCTTCACCAGTCGTCCGGGCACGCTAAGCAACGACTTCTTCGTCAACCTGCTCGACATGTCCACGAAGTGGGAGAAGTCCGCGAAGACCGACGGTCTTTATGAAGGCTACGACCGGGCCAGCGGCAAGCTGAAATGGACTGCCACTCCGGTTGATCTGGTCTTTGGATCGAATTCGGAACTTCGGGCGGTTTCCGAAGCCTATGCCTCGGATGATGCGAATGAGTTGTTCGTGAACGACTTCGTCTCTGCCTGGGCCAAGGTAATGAACCTCGATCGGTTCTAAGGTATTGTCAAAGGACGCGGATTAGGCACTCTGCTTGTGCGCTGGATTGCCTATCAATCTTCGTCTGGCAGTCGCTGCTACGGGCTTTTTCGTCCTGACTTCAGATGACAGGGCAAAGACATACAATCCGATTTGGTTCCTTGGACAATGTCTTAGAAGATGTTGTGGCCGAAAAATTTGGCGAAACCGTATCCATCCCGGTGGCGGGCGAAACAGTCGCTCCGAATTGAAAAAGGTATCGACGTGATCAATCCAAAAGTCAGAAGAACACTCGTCCTCGTCCATATGTATTTTGCTGCATTCATGGCGCCCGCTTTTCTACTTGTCGCCCTATCGGGCGGGCTCTATCTGCTGGGAAACAAAGGCAGTGTTCAAAGTGAACAACTCATGCTCCCGGCAGGTTCAGCTTTGAATTTTCAAAGCGAGACACTGGAGTCGGATATAAGAGCGCTACTGGAATCGGCTGGCGTCGATCATAAATTCGAGTACGTAAAAGCGAAGGGTCAACAGGCGGAAACACGCCCAACGTCCAGAACACATATTGAGTTTTCGCAGTCTGGTCAGGGCCTTCAAGCCAAGGTCAACAAACCAAGCCTCCAATACGCCATGATGGAGCTTCACAAGGGCCATGGCCCGAAGCTTTTCAAGCTATATCAGATGCTTGTTGCCTTGGCGTTGTTGGGTGTCGTGCTGGGCGGGCTGGCTGTCGGTCTTCTGGCTCAATCCTATCGCCGAAAAGTCTTGATCACATCTGCTGTTGGGCTCGCGGTGTTTTTGGCCTTGTCGTTGCTCGCTTGATACTTGCTTGGCGGTGCCTGATCCCAAACGACAGACTTGAAACCTTGAATTTTCAGTCCTGAATCAGCGCTAAGATGGCTCGGTGGGAGGACAGAAACTCTGACTCTGGCAGTGACCGGTTTTCTTCAATGCGGTCGTTTGAAAATAGTGGTGCGAAGGGCGACAAACGGCCAAAGCACTAACGCGCTCGCGCGCGAGTTGAGCGTTGCTGCGTCGGGGATGAACATAACCGTCTGATGCCTGCGGGTAGCACCCGGATGGTCTGGGAGCGCCCTTACGGAGGCTTCAGCCATGAGCA